>Ga0123352_10002494_pt1 | contig 25699 bp, 26 predicted proteins | sample TergutLab28metaG_FD_89700 | JGI IMG/M metagenome (GOLD analysis project Ga0123352, IMG submission 89700) | Labiotermes labralis P1 segment gut microbial communities from Petit-Saut dam, French Guiana - Lab288 P1 | ecosystem: Host-associated > Arthropoda: Insects > Digestive system > Gut ...
GCAATTCGAATGGTCAAATCATGTATGTCACTTGATGTGCTACGGATGATTTACTTTTCCTATGTACATTCTATTATTGCATATGGTATCATTTTTTGGGGTAACTCTCATTCCAGTGCTAGCATTTTTAAAATTCAAAAGAGGATAGTAAGAATTATAAATAACTCTGGCAGGCGCGACTCATGTCGCAAATTATTTAGAGAACTTCAAATACTGCCACTTGCTTCCCAATACATACTCTCGATCCTTGTATTTGTTAACAAGAATAGAGAATTGTTTTTATCTAACTCAGATGTTCATAGTATAAACACTCGATATAACCAGAATTTACATATGCCCACAACAAATCTAACAATGGTACAAAAAGGGGTACTGTTTTCCGGGAGTAGGATTTACAATTGTCTGCCATCGAGAATTAAGGCTCACTCTAGTGATGCCAAAAGTTTTAAATCCACACTCAAAAGATATATATTGGAGCAGGTTTTTTATAGCTTAGATGAATATTTTCAATTCCAATGATTACCATTTTTTTTATTCTTATTTTTTTATTATAGTGATTTTATATACTTTCATCTGTTGTATAATTTTACTTCATTATTTATTAGTTAATTTATTACATTGTGCTTTTAATTGATAGAATTTAGAAATTAAGAACTCGTAATTCGATAAATCGATGTACAGAATGTACCTATAAATTGTGATGTGACAAGTGCTTTGCATGATATTTTGTAATTAATTAATTGTATTGAATTGTATTGTTGTATCTAATGTATTTATGACCAGCTTCCATATCTGTAAGATTTCAAGGAAGGTTAAAATAAATTGAATTGAATTGAATCTAATTTTTACACAGCTCATCCATTAACTTCATCAATTTCAAAATTTACATTAAAGCTTCACATGTCCTTGTCCAGGTGTGCTCTTATACACCTGCCCCTACCTTTAAGCATCCTTGTATTTCTTCATATACGCCAGTTTGTCTTGCCCTTGTGTCAGCTCTGATCTGCACTTTTCCCGTTTTGGCATTAAATCTCTTAAAAAACGAAAGTACTCAGCATTTTATTTCTGCCAGCCCCTTGCCTCTTGAACAATGGCACAACAAGTCACAGCCAAAAAAAAGATGTTCCTATCAGTTCCTGCCATCATCAGCAATGTCAATCTTAACCGAAATCAGTAGCCTATTTACACGTTTTATGTCAGTTCCTGGCCTCATGAGCAGTGGCATAACTAACGTACTGTTCGGTTCTGGTAACGAGAAACTTGCAAAGTATTTAGGGAACGCAGACAGGATGTGGTAAGTATACTGCCGAGCACAGACCAGCCAAAGTTATATGACACAGCAAGTACCACAGATCATCTGGCAACGACCATCTGTGCAAACTGATTTATCGGTTACGTCCTAATGTTCTAGCAGCCGATGTATTTGGGAATGGTATTTTTCACTGACATCTCGTGCCATAACCAGCGCCTCCCTTTTGCTTCGTCTTTCCCCACTTCCTCATACCGCAAGTTTCAAGACATGGAAAATGGACTGTAACTCAGTACGAGGTGCGAGCCAAAAGTTCCAGAACTGGGGCAATATATCAGTTTTAGGCTTACCTGAGAGGTCGGTTTTATCCTGTACATTGCAGGCCCCTTCGGCGTTAATACACCGGGACTCGCGCCCCTCCCACAGCTGGAAGCATCTCTGTCACTCCCGTTTCGTGATATCATCTATGGCCGCCTGCTAAGAGCTTTCATCTTCGCGATGTACTGGGATCTTCAACTTCATTTAGTGTCATGATCTTACGGGGAGGTTTTGTCCTTTTTGGCCGGATCGTGCAGGTCCTTGCACACAGAAAGGCGCTTCCGTTTTTTATAGTCATTAAGGGGGCGAGGCTCTAATTTTGCACCAAACCACCTCAAGCCTAGATTTTCGGTTAAAATGCGCTGTCTGTCTTTACGGATGACTTATCCGTATTCATCATTCCTAATCGACAATTGACTACCTGTACGTTCACAATCATCCGCAGAAATTTTGGCCATTCCGAAACGTAAAGTTTTTTTTAAAAATTTTAATATGAGACATCCCAATGTATTCTATAGTTATCAGACAAATACAGTAGCACAACAGGCAAAATTACAAAAAATATAAAAGGCAAAACTGATAGAATTAAGGAAGAGGCCCCACCTTTACAATTTTATTCAAACCTGAATTTATTATATTTACATCAAGGAATAACAAGATATTAAATTGTATCAATGGGTAAACAATTCAAATAAAAGAATGAGTAATGGGATAGTACTACGAAACCATCTATGGACATACACGTGTGGTGAAACTTGATTTCCAAATATATCGTTGAATTCACTGTTCCTCATGCAATATGGTTCGTTTAATATTTATTTTACCTCCCTATACCATCACAGGGGGAGTGGTAATGGCTTCTTACTTTCCGCCGTGTGTACGACTGAACTGTGTTTCTTCTGACTGGGTAATATTGATATGATATGTTATATTTGTTAACTGCAATTTGGTAGCCACCCGGTGGCAGTAGTACAGTACACATTTACACACACACACACACACACACACACACACACACACACACACACACACACACAATACACAGAACGACACAAAACAAACAACACACAGAACAACACAAACATTTTGGAAGAGGGCGGGCCGTGCCCCGTTTTTGCGGGGTTTACCCAGGTATTTGCCTTACAACTGAGAAAAGCACAGAAAAACCTTAGTTAGGGTAGCTGAAGAGTGCCAGCTGGTACGTTGAAGGTACGTAAACATACAATAAGAATATATAGACATAACAATAAAAATACATAAATTGCAGTATTAACCCTTTAAACGCCGAGTTAAATCCCATCTGCCATCTGCTGGCGTTATTAAGAGCTCACCATATTTTCCACGTTAGCGAGTTAAGAGTTAAACAGGAATACAACCATATATGCATTGATTAAAAAAAATGGAACCTAAAGAATATGAAAGAATGCGATAATAGTAAAATACATATAAGCAGCAACTTCATATTGTCCATATGTCTTCTAATAATGTTGGACACCTTATTACTAAGACCATCACTATACTGCAACACTTCACTACACTTCACCACACTTCATCCGACTACACTTCACTACGTTTATCGACACTTCACTTCCTCTCATTTACACTTCACTACCCTCTCATTTCATCTCACATCACTAAACTAGACACAGTATAGTTCTCATCTCCAAACTTATTTCCAAAATAATGAACCCCTTCACTGCCCTAAAGAACCTCTCACCATTTCACTTCACTTCACTTCTTATTTTTTATTTTTACCAATCCTATCAACCCTTCACTTCACTTTACTTTGCTATACATATCTACAACTCATTTCACTTCACTTTTTAGTTTTTATCGCCTTCGCTTCCCCTCACTGGTTTACACTTTCCTAACCCTCATTTTTAAAATATGCGTTTTATCGTGGGAAGACCCTATCCCCCCTTCAGGTAGCTTGTTCCAGTCAGTAATGGACCTATTCACAAAGGAGTATTTCCTGATGTCTCTTCTTTGTTTTCAGGCTCTGATTTTCCAACAATGGTCGACCCTACTTAAGTAACTTGGCGTCTGTAACCTATCTCCTATTGTTTTCCATGCCCTCTCGCTGGTATACGCTTTGTAGAGCGCACACATGCATGCTACCATCCTACGCTGCGCCAAAGATTCCCACTCTGAGTCTCCCGAATAATGTGTAAATTTAGCAGCTTTATTTTGTACACGGTCTAAAGCACTTATCTGACACTCCCTGTATGGACCCCAGCACGCCGCCCCATGTTCGAGAATGGGACGTACTAGTGACATATAGGCTAAACTTTTCGTACTTTTATTTCCCTTTTTTACAATACGCATTACGAAATGTAGTGCCCTCCAGGCTTTTTGAACCGTGTAATTTACCTGATCAGCCCAGCTTAAATCACTTCGTATGATGATTCCCAAATATATGCAACAGCTAGCTTCAGGAATCTTTTGGTCCTCAAGGGCATAATTTAGCTGATCCTTCACCCGAGCTCTCGTGAAGCTTAGTGCTTTACTTTTATTCGGATTTATTTTCATTTCATTTCCTTCCGCCCAATCCCCCAGTCTATCCAGATCTGCCTGTAGCTTTTCTACGTCCTTGATGTTTAATATTTTCCTATAAATTGTACAGTCATTTGCAAAAAGTCTAATTTTTTATTCGATGTTCCTCCAAATATCGTTTACGTAAGCTAGGAACAAAAGTGGGCCCAGAACGTTCCCTTGAGGTACACCTGACGTCACTCTAACTTCCTCTGAATAATGTCGCCCTAGTCTAATTCTCTGAGAACGATCTATCAGAAATTCCCTAATCCACAATAACACCCTTGAATCCACGCCCGAGGCTGCTATTTTTTTTAAGCAGCCGGTCATGAGGGACTAGATCAAAAGCTTTCGAAAAATCTATTTTTATCGCGTCCAACCTGGCTGCTTCATCTAGGGAGTCTGATATGTCCCGACAGACTGTAATTATTTGACTCTCGCACGAGTATCCCGGTCTGAAGCCATGTTGTCCCTTGTATAACCAATCCCTCTCTTCCCACACATGTATATAACCTGCTATGACGTGTTCCATTTGTTTGCATACTAATGACGTTAAAGTGACAGGCCTATATTTTTTGACTATCGAATGATCGCCTCCTTTGTGAATAGGAATAACTATGGTTTTTTTTTCCCCAATCCCTTGGTACAGTACTATTGTTAATCGCTATGTCTAGCAATCGCGCCAGGTACGAAATTGTGGCTTCCCCACCCATTTTCAGTATGGCGCCAGGAATGCCGTCAGGTCCTACTGATTTATTTCTCCCGATCATTGCTAACCTCTTCCTAATAATGATAATTTTAATGGTGAAATGTATCCAAGTGAGCTGAATTTATACCCGGGATGTCCCGCTCGCAGCTGAAGACAGAAGCGTAATAGTTGTTTAAATTATTTGCCTTATCCATAGGATCTGTGATGAGCCCTCCATTATAGTCTTTGATCGCCAGAATATTTATGGTCACTGCCTTTTACTTCCACTGCAATTATCTCGAACTCGTCGTCAACCCATAGCTCCGAGCAGGCAATATTATTTTTAACACAAAGACACCCCCCACCCCCCACCCCCCCGGGCATGCCTATCTCTTCTAAAAGTCGTGAAGTCCGCCCTAAATATTTCTGTGTTCCCTATTTCCTCTCTAAGCCATGACCCCATACCTATTATAATGTCAGGATTATGCATATCAACTAAATACCAGAACTCTAAAGCTTTATTGTAAATACTTTTACAGTTTACCTGTAGCAAAACCAGTGACTTGCCCTCATTTTTGTGCGCCGGTACCGTGGTTTCGATTTCGTCCCGTGCCCACCCCCCCTTCTCTCTTCTTGCCTGCATTATCCATTTTCTCTTTTCTGCATTTTCTTCTGCCTCCACCGCTTCCAGACTCAACATAGAATTTTCTTGATTAGCCTTCTTTCTGGATCCTTCTGATATCTCCTCACTGAACTCGCTCCCCGCTGTGTGTAGTCAGTTGTTTATCACCTTCTGACTTTCGCCGTCTATTCCACAAACTATCGAGCAGAGGTCGCCAAGTTGTCTCGCTCCATTTCTATTTAGGTGAAGTCCATCCCTACCGAAGCCCACATCTCGAATCCAACTATTCGGGTCCACGAACATAGCTCCAAGATTTCTAGCTACCCATTCGAATCTGTCGTTTGCCACCCCGACGCGTCGCCATTCACGCCCTTGTTTCTCAGAACACAACTAAGCACTAGTTTGGTGCCCGGAAATTTTGCCTTTGCCGTGTTCTCCCATGATGTAGTGAAGGTTTCTAGGTGATGTGGCTATAAAATAACCGGACTGATGTTAGAACATTTTTCATTCAAACAATTACACAATAGAAATGTTGTCATCCTCAATGTACTCCCTTCCCCGATCCCTACACCGCTCCATGCGAATCTTCCACTGTTGGAAGCAAAGCTGCAGGTCGTCTTCTGATAGCTTATTCATGAGCTCCTTCGCCTTTGCCTTCACTGCATCTACGGACTCGAACCTAGTTCCTTTTAACGCAGACTTGATCTTTGGGAATAAAAAAAGTCACATGGGGCTAGGTAAGGTGAGTACGGTGGATGTTCCAACACGGTGATCTTGTGCTTCGTCCAAAACTTCTTGACAGACAGGGCGTTGTGTGCCGGCGCGTTGTCTTGGTGAAGAACCCATGAGCCGTTCTTCTACATTTCAGGTCTTCTTCTTCTCACCCGTTCACGAAGGTTTGTCAAAACCTCCTTGTAGTAGACCTGGTTAACGGTCTGACTTTCAGGCATCCAATCCACAGGAACAATCTCTCGGTTATCGGAAAAAACGATAATTGTTTTAAATTTGGATTTGCTCTGCCGTGCTTTCTTTTGCCTTGGTGAACTGGGGCTCTTCCAGTACATGGATTGTCGCTAACTTTCTGGGTCGTATTGAAAAAAACCCATGATTCATCACAAGTTATTACGTTCTCTAAAATGTTTGGGTCGTTTTCAATGTTTTGAAGAATGTCAGCACAAATGTTCATTCGAATTTCCTTTTGTTCAGGAGTGGAGTCTCGGCACCACCTTCGAACACATTTTTTTCATATTGAAATTGTTATGTAAAATCTGTCGAACAGTTTCCTTGTCAATGTTAATTAACTAAGCAACTGCTCGAATGCTCAGGCGACGATTTTGTCGAACACTTTCACCGACGTTTTCGATGTAAGCGTCTGTTTTTGATGTGCTGGGACGACCGGGGCGCTGATCGTCTCCGATCTTTTCCCTTCCTTCTTTAAACCTTTTAAACCACTCGAAAACTTGAGTACGAGATAGACACTAATCACCATAAACTTTCTTCAACATATCGTACGTTTCTGTAACGGATTTTCCTAGTTTCACACAGAATTTCACATTGACGCGTTGCTCCACGTTAACACTTAACATGATTCCGCCGGAGAACAAGAACACGATCCACTTCAAGCAAAGGCTACTGCCAAACTGTTTACCGCATGACCTTGAAATTGTAAACGTGAATGGAGGGGAGAGCACAAGCCAATACCACACACCACTCGCTGTTGCCAAGTTTACAGGGAAGCGGGAAAAAATTAAGTCCAGTTATTTTATAGCCACACCACGTATGTCTTCTGATGTAATTTGTCCCCACATGAATCACAACAGCATCTGAGTGAGTATCCTAAGTCTCTGTTTTCCATTACTCTTCGCAGTTGATGAGCTCTAATTCCCGGAAAACACTCGACCCTCTCATTTGATTTTTCTGCTCCAACTTTCCTCACTATGGAGTCATCCTGCACTAAAACCTTTTCACCCACATGCTTCACCGTCATCCTGTCCCCCTTTCCAACAACCTTTCCACTTTCCGTCAGTAGCAACTGCTCCTCCAGCGCCTTGTTTCTCCGTTTTAGCTCTTCAATTTGAATTTGAGGGTCTCTAAGTTTCTATTCCAAAACCCGGAGTCTCTCAGATCTACATCTGTCACAGTTCCATTTGCCACTCTCCGCAACTTGAAACTTAACATTTCCACAGCTGTTATGATACCACCGGCCACACGATTCACATTGAGTTCGCGACTTTACGTTTCTCACGCAGCCACTACACAAGACGTGCACAATGTTTTCTACAGGTCCAGGGTTTAATTCCACTCCTCCGATCATTAATAAAGTTGCTAGTACCGCTGCACACAGAATCATTGGCCTCATATACTCGTAAATTATACCTCCTCTCGTTCCGACAAGACCTACCGCTGACCGTCATGAAAATCTCACGGCCCAGGTACCCACCCGAGCACGGTAATCTTCCCGCACTTAGTAGCTCTCTAAAAACACGTCTGTCCACTACAAGACCTTACACAGGCAAAACAGTGGAACACAACGTGTATTAACGTTACAACGTGTATGGTAAACTGGTTGTGTAGTCAAGCCACTACTCGCGCATATGAGAAATAAATGAACATCAGAAATTTTATGCTGTTTACTGCTCTGATAACTACAGAACACATTGATTCAATAAACACAACGGAATGACTTTACTCAAGAAGAGATATCGCTGTTGGTGTTAACATATTACAAGTATCACACCACACAAATTGATATCAATTATATTCACGGCCGCATGACCCGGCTTTAATTGCGAGCTATCAAGCCTTTTATAAACCTTGATAAACGAAAAATCAAATACTGTATTAAGCTAGAGATCTCCCTTTCGTGTACAACATAAATGTCTTACGTTTCAGAAGCACTTTTCGCAAAAACTAAGCAAATTCTCTGTTCTGTAAAGTCTGGGACGTCACTTGGCTAAAATGATAGGGCACTCAACAAAAACACATTTAAAACGTAAAATGCACAAAACGCAACGTTCTGACACAGCGGTAATCAATCTACGAATTTACAACAAATTAACTCAGCTGTACCTAGTGGTGCACAGATGCATTCCATCTGGGTAGATCGCCTTGTAGCCAGTCCGGAAACCATTGGCTCACACCTCTCTTATATGTATGTATGTATGTGCGTATGTATGTCCGTACGTATGTATGTACTTACATAAGTACGTATGTATGTATGTATGTATCTATCATCTCTAGCCTCATGCGCAATAGCACTATTAAACAACAGTTAGGAGCAATGGAACAACCATCAGTCCCTGGCCTCATCAGCAATGGCATAACTAATTAAACTCATTGTTTCCTTTATTCTATCTTGTCATCTGTAAAATCTGCCAGAGACTGTCTGACTGCCAAATGAAGTCAAAACTTGACAAAGGGTTCAGCAGCTGGTGAATGAAATACAGTTGACAAATGAGTGTACATACACAAACTGTGAGGGTCCATTATGTCTTGACTCTACATACATTCACATAGAAAATTATAAAGACAGCAGGGAAATAATATTCAAATTACTTCCATCAGATACAGTACCATGTACAAAATTGAGCACAACACCTTAATTGTATGTAAATAATGTATTAATATGTATTATATATAATGAAATATAAAGTCTGCATCTTAGGAATGAGAACGTAGCACCTTACCATACATGAAATCTTCACTTATGACATTACTGCATCACTGAATTATGGATTTTGTCATCACTTATACATAAGGCAAAGTTCCTACCTGTGCTGAATTATGCGCTATGCCTTGAAGACATTACATTGGATTAGGGGGTGGGTAGGTCCCCCAAGACCAGTCTGAACATGGTGGAGAAGAGAAAAATATGCATCTCTGTTGTGAATCAAACCACAAACTCCTGTACCTCCAACCTATATCCCAGTCACTTTGCTGTATCAGCACTACTTATTTTCTGTATTAATGTTGTAGCTGCAACTTCTCTTGTAGTAGATTTTTCGTTGTTGATGTGTTCCTGAAAAAATAAAGATCATATAAAATATGTGCTTCTAGATTACCAGTAAAATTAAAAAAAAACTCCCCATATGACATGATGTATACTGCAGTCAGAATGAGATGGCGCACACACACACAAAAACCAGATTTCATCTTTCTGTGAAATGGAAAAGTCCATGTAACTTCGCGGGGGTGACAGGTCAGTTGATCACTTGCAGCTAACATGTGTTTGTCAGGTGGTACAATTTGTAATGTGTTCAACTGGCAATGTTCTGCAGTTGTGCGAGGCATACTCCCGTTTCTCTGTCACTTCCCCTCCCATGCACCCCCATCTGCCATCTCATACACATCAGCACAGATTATAAATGGGCTTCTACAATCAGGGAAGGAGAATATACTTATTATTAAAGAACTTAACAGAAAAGATTAAGATAAGGCTACAAAGACTCGAAACACATTAGCGCATTGTTCTTGTTTTATCAATTTTATCTGATTATAAGCTTCTGTATCAGTAGGCAAAATAATTCTGTTTAGGCAACATCATCCTCTTGTATTTCTTCATGTAAGGTTGGTGTCTTTATTCTCTGCATATTTGCAGAATCAATACACCAACATTGAAAACTAGTCTGCCTTCTTATTTAGTTTACAAGAATAGTCCAAGTGTAGAAATTCGGTATTGATGAAATTCAGTAGCTTTGGTCTCAGGATGTTAAATGTGTTGGTAATGTTTCCTAGACTTTACAAAAGACAGGTCCCAATGTAAGAACAATGACTGGATCTTTGTCACAGGAATTATTTTATCTGGGAATGTTGATGTCATTTTCATACAGAGTGTTTCAATAACACTGTGATATTGTGCTGTTGCACCTACATTTACAATAACATGCATGAAATATGTGGCTGCTTGAAAGTGATGTAAAATTAATTACCCACACTAGGTAAATTGCTATGTGTATCAAATTCGCTTTCTTGTCACGCTTATCTTCAATGTATTCATATTCATACTTATCAGGAAGGCAAGGGGCAGTGCTTCATGCAGTTTGCAAGTGATATCACCCTTTCTGGACAGACAGACCAGGACAGCTGGCATTGCTTATGAAAGCAATGTATACCTCAAAATAAATCATACATTACATCTAACTGTATTATATACAGTTAATCACATCTTACTGATCATAATGTATTCTCCTTTTCCCATTGAAGTTTGGCGAAACTGTACACTGAGAGAAACAAGAATAATATTAAATCTTCAATTAAAAAAAAGATCAAGTTAACCCTTTAAACACCAAGTTAAATCCCATCTGCCATTTGCTGGCATTATTAGTAGCTCACCATATTCTCCATGTTAGCAGGATAAGGGTTAAGGTTGATTATGTGCAACACATTAGTTTCATCAGCCTAAAACACTGGGTCTTTGAACCTGTACTTGTAAATTCTGTAATAAGTACCAGTAAAAGCATGGCATTAAACAATAAATAGAGACATGTAATGTACCAGTGGTTGCTGTTAGTCTAGAATTTGAGGGTCAAGAGCACCAGGGAGTCCAGATCCAAGAGCAGCAATAAGCTTTGCACCTCGCCGTCCATACTTTTGTTCATAGTACTGTCTGTTCTTCAACCCATCCTCTGGGTGAAATGCTATGTATTGTGTTTTCAATGTTGAAAAACTCCGCATGAAGTCAAATGGAGACAATGTGAATGGTGGTGCTGCATTACAAAAATGTTGGGATGACAGCAACATGCCTAGTAAAACCTATGTAGAACATACAACATTCAAGACATGGATTTCAAAAACTCTTCTTCATGTAACATTCATACTTGTTAATAAACATTTCAAAACTATTGGCTTCTAAAACAATAATTAACAATGAGAAATTGATAAAACAATTCTGCCATTTCAGGGACTTGCATCAATTTTTGATGAACTCAGTACTACTACCTGGAAGGCATAATAGCAACACCCGAAAAAGTTATTACAGAAGCAGACAGGAGAAATTTTGTATAAACAAAGCCTCTTCACATTTCTGTCACAAGAAGATACACCTGAAGCAGTTAAATAGTGGCAAATAATTTGCTGACATATTCTCAATACATTGCACCAACCAAATGCACAAGATTATATATACATATATCTGAAGGATTTAACTCTGACATGTTTCACTATATCATCTTCAGGGAGTACATAATACCAGGTTTAAAACCAATGATAAGCTATTATTATAAGGTTCTATAATCTGCAGTTAATTTTTTTCAACAATGTATATCAAATTTACTGACTTAAGAAGCTGTGTGAAACCAGTCTCAACAATGTAACTTACAGTTCATGTGTATCTGCATGAAAGGAGGATTAAGTAAGAAACTATAAAAACTGAGTCATTTTCACACCCACATAACTTAAACAGAGCAAAAGGTCTCTCCATATTCCCTTACTTCAAACATTTTATAATGCTGTGCATTCTGAAAGAAGTTAAAATCAGTCACTTGTGCAAGGAAAAAAGTCATCGTGACAACCCACTTCCCACTTCCCAAACACATCCACAGATCTCATTACAATGCACAACATAACCGGTTTAAACAGAATTTACATGGTACTAGTTTTAATATTATGAAATTAAATTAATAAAAGGAAGTGCACAATATCCATCAATATATGCAGATTGGACAACAAAAAACTATGTCTTTCTCAATGACATCTAGGCCACCCATAATGGAAACCAATAAAAATCTTAATCCGTGATAAAAAAAATCACTGATAATTTCAGAATTTTCCTTCATATGTTTAGTTCATAAATCACTTAACACTCATCATCTGCTGTTGGTCACATGTGGTGTATAAATATTAATGGGATTAGAGACCACAAGTAGTACACTTAGAAGAACAAAGAAATCACCGAAACAAAGGATATGAACAGGATGTGAACTTCTGTTGGCCATGCCTTCTAAAATGGTAACTATCTACCAATTATAGCACTTATATACAAACAAAAATGTGACAAAACTGGCCAACTTATGGTAAGGTCAGGATTAAATAGGGAATTCAAAATATTCAATATCTTTGTACATCTATATTTGATTATGCTTTTCTAAACACACTAATATAAAAGATTCACCACATCCAACATCCAGCTATGTATTGCCTGGACTGGACAAAGCACCAAATTATGGACTGCAACAACAGAGTAAAAAGTCAGGCTCAATGCATGTCGAATGGAGATTAAATAAAACAAATACAATGGAAAATGTTTGCAGATATATAAATTACAGTATTCTGCAACACAGAACTTTAACCTGCATTTACAATATATTACATACATAAGTTACATTACAGTTGCTGTTTAACTGCACACTTGTCACTAATTACACATCACAAATAATTACCAGAAGGCAAAACTCACCACTTTCAGGATAAACATCAGAACTCTCATCCTGTACCAACAAGTATGTATTACTACACAGCCATCAAACTTTTGGGAGTATAAAACAACATTACTTCATCGGTCTGAATGTCAGTGAAGAGTATGTGCCTCAAGAGTTAAAAAGAAACTTTCCTTTTCATAGTGCTTAGAGGCTATTTGCTCTTCAATGAAAGTTGACCTACATTGAGTCTGTTAACTTTTTTATGTCACACAAACTTTCTACTCTCACAGTGCACTAAGCATGGCATTATGCCAGTCTTGGACATAATTTAAGTGGTACAAATACATACAAATTCAAATCCTACTTCTGAATATGTCTCACATATCCAGACAAAATTAACTTGCAAAACTTTAACAACTTTCTCAGCCTTGCTAATAGGTAATATTTTCATTTCATTTAGGAACAAATACTACGTTATGTTCTTAGGTGCAAAAAAGAAACTACCTATTCTAATGCAAACCAAATCAAAACCTTACACACCTGCCATTTACTGATTCCACACTACATTGTTTCTCACTCTTCCTAGTCCAGTTTCCTTCAAATTTTCTTTTCAGAATGTTAATCTTTGGAATGAAAATCTTAACTTTCTTTACAACAGACAATTCATCAACACACTTTATGTATGGGATTCCCAACCATACGAATGTACAGACCGGCACCACTAGTGCCAGCACTCTTAAATAACATGTCTATGTCCACTGTGTTGTATTAAATGAAAAAAGGCCTCATACAGTAATGCATACAAGCAATGTACAAGAGAGAGAAAGTTGTGAAGGAAGAACCCATACCATGGTGTTCACTAAGTTACAAAGGAATAAACACTCACAAAACAGAATCTAAGGACGTTACATCTGTTCTGTATCAAGTTATGAAACTACGAATGGCACAAGAACTCTGGCACATTTGCTCTCTTGTAATTACCTTGTAAAACATCAGACTGAAAATATAAATAAATAAATAAAAAATGCTTTTTACTTTTCTCCATAAATTTTGTAAAAAAAAATTTCAGTCCAATAAACATATTGTTTGTTACATTAAGAAGTGTGCAGGTAAGTAGGCCTTCAAACAGTGTTGTCTGGATTTTAACCAATACTGGAATGTGTTGACAAATTTTAGTAAAACTCTGCAATGTAAAATTTAATCAAAACCTTTTCAGTGGTTCTCAGTTGTTTCTTGTGCACATACAGATATGGCAAATCTAATTTTAAAACTCCTGGAAACGTTCAACAGTTTTTCAAATGTAAACAGAAAGCAAACCTGACGCTATATCCGTGGGAACCCTTCTCACCTCTACAACTTATCACACCCACAGTAAGTTAATGTGCACACTTGAGAAGAAAGAAGATTACTTTATTTTCACATTGATTATTATCATGGTGATAACACACATTATTCCAACTGAAACAACAAAGTGTTTATCTTGACTGTATCAGCATAACTCATACCATCTGCAGTGTCACTATGAATAGTTCACTTACATATCACATTACCTGGTTATGCAGCACTCTCAAGTCATATTTTCTGAGTTGCATTGTTTGAAAACTCTACTGTGACCAATGTATATGTAGCAAAACCATATTCACTAAGAGAATCAAACAGTAATTTCTGTAAATACAATAAACTATACTGTATGAACATATAGCATTTCTTTCTTTTACACCCTACCTCTGAAGGTTGCACTAACAAAACCACATTCTTTGACTTTTATTTCATTAATCTGCAAATTTATGCCTTCTCTGATAAGGAAGATATCAGACATAAAATACTTAAAATATTAAGTGAAAATACACAAGCAATTAAAAATTCACTAAATGTAATATCTGCTACAGGCTGTGCCATGGCTCAGAAAGTAAGTTACCGGCCTCTCAACACAAAGGCCCAGGTTCAATCCCAGGCCCATCCAGCGGGATTTGAAGTGGACACAGTGCCAATATGACAGGTTATCTCAAAGTACTTCAGTTTTCCTGTCAGAATTATTCTATTGGCACTCCGTGACCATTCATGTCTTACATAATCTCTGCAACTGATGGTATCATTAAACAACACACTGATAAAATATACCTGAAACAACCTTACCTGAACAGCATATGATAATTCATGAAATACCGTTATAGAAATAAACGTCAACAATAACTGCAGCAGCATAAATATTATCACAAGCAGTTTTACTATACTACAGCAGCATTTGTAACTTTAACAGTGTATGAACTCACTGTATAATTGTATATTTAATTTATGGTGATACAAAGAAGTGCACTCTCAAGTAGAAAAGCAGAGGGCAATGAATTTTTCACAAGAATGGCATTTTCCAATTTCAACACAGCCACACACAAATAAAATTCATAAAAAAGGATCTTGTAAGTATCAGTATTATTTTCTCTAAAGTAAAGTTGTCTCTGCATTTGTGAACATGAAGGCATAACAGCAGGAATAAGGTAAAGCTCCACGCATTCATAACCTGTAAACTCGGCAAAAGGAGTGGTCAGCTTCAGACATTGGCTTCTTACTGCATATCGAAGGCTTATGAGAACCTTAACATTTCACTCTCCATGTGTACTTCAGTTACATTTTGAACCTCTGATCCACCATTTACAAAATGTTACAAAAATAATTCTCTGCTGTCAATACTTTTGATAGGAAAGCATCAATATGGGTGGGATCACGATAGCTTTGATGGTTAATAGGCCTTTGCCAAATATGCAGTTTTTGTAATTAGCCATTTTTCAGAAAGAAAATGTGCCACACTTCCATGCTTGTAAAAACCTAGTATCATGTTCCAGTTTTATTGACTGAAAATGTATGCTAAGTATGTGAAATATACAGCATTATATGACAAATATATTTGTATGTTTAAAAATACCAGTATGAAATGAAGATCTATTATGAGATTATGCATCTTGGTATGTAAGTTCTGGCAGCCTCTACTTATGGCAATAATGCAAATATGCACACCATGAAGTTATATTTATCTCCAGCATATAAAATGTAAAAATTCAAGGTCCTGGGAATGCCCCCGTGAAAGCCACATTTAATTATACACCACTAGTTCCTGCAGCCTTCAAAGTGGTCTCCTTGTGCAACACTACACTTGGTGAGTCATTGTTTCCACTGTTCAAAATATTCCTGGAAACCCTCATCTAGAATGCTCTTCAGGACAGTCATCACATCTGGGAATGTCAACAATGTCTGAAAATCTGTGGTCCTTCACAGAGGTCTTCAGTCTTTGGAACAGCCAGAAGTCACATGTACCCAAATATAGCAAATACCCCAAAACTCAGGAGAGTGAACCCGTCATCAGAAAGAGCACTGTCATGATGCGGGATCCATTTATCAGGCCAAAATTCAGGTCTTCTCCAATAACACTTACACAGCCTTGCTAACATTCCCAGAAAAAATGTTGGTACACTGTTTGACCTTATTCCAGAAACTCAAAGGAAGCAGTGCCTCTGTGATAACTCACCATTGCCTTACCTTGGCCACATGATTTCGTGCCTTTTACGGTTCAGTCACACTGACTGAAGTTTCTGGCCTAAAAACTGTAATGAAATTGGACAATCTACCACAGTCATCAGATCTGGTCCAAAGCAACTTCTGGCTATTCCCAAATTGAAGACAGCTTTGAAAGGCAACAGATTTTAAGTTACCATCACCATTCAGCTACATTGATAAACACCTAAAGAGCATTCCACAAAAGGAATTCCAGGAAAGTTGCGAACAGCAGAAACATCAATTTAAAAAATATATTATAGCAGAAGGAGACTAATTTGAAGGTGAAAGGACCTATTAGCATGTGAACAATTAAAATGCAGCTTTAACTGGTATTCCAGGAACTTGTCACAAGGTATAAATGCCTCTACATGTAATGTGATTCACTCTTCCTATAAAATCTGACCAGACTATGTATTATGGTCTTCTTAACAAACAGTACCTGAAGAGATGTTTGCTATTAATCCAGATTAGTAAAGCTTAATATAACACTATAATTTTAGCTGTTGTTGTAACACTTCAATAAACAAGTAATTTATACATCAGTACTCAGTATCTGACAGTGCTGTTAACCGGCAAAATAAAATTTTCAAACAACTGAGAGTGTATTATTCAACTTCTGCTAGGGGCATCTTCAGGTGATACTTCAAAAGACTCACATTCCCTACAATTAACATAACACACATGAAATGTATGGAATTCCTTAGTAAAATGACAAAAATAAAGAAAGAAAAAACTATATTGGTTTGCAGATCACTGGTTGGGAAACCCTGTTTAATAAAGCCAATCAATGAGGAATCTGTCTACAACTTACTCATACACAGGCTATTTTACTATATTTTACACTTCGGTATATACAAGTGTTTGTACAATGAACAAATGACTGTATCATAAAATGTAATATACATAAATTGTTTGGTGTTTTGAAGCAATCTACATAATACTAAAATATAAGTCACAAAGCTAGATCAGTCAAAATCTGCACTATATTTACACGAAGAAACCTATAAATATGACATAAAATATCATACACTTGAACATGACTATGAAATACAGAGACAAGAAACAGTTTGGAAGAAACATGGGCTCTGAATACTACTGCAAGAAAATATTTGATATTTCAACAATTGCTTTCTACAATTTAAGATAACAACTATATGATGAAAACATAAACATTTTATTGTTGAAAACTTCCACTATTTTAAGAAATTAGGTTACTGAAATGGTATGAATTTAAAAAGCCTGGAACGAGATCTTTACCGAAGCTCTAAACAAATGTTTCCCAACATTTACATAAGCTCTTAAACAGCCAGTCAGTCAACAGAGGAATGATGAGCACAATATTATTTTTTTTTTCAATTTTAATTTTTGTCACCCTTCATTATTAATGACTTTTCATTAATAACTGCCACCATTTTCTTCTCCTCCTCTTCCTTAATCTCTCCTTCTGAAACTTACATGTTCTTGCAGTACTGGATTTAAACACCCAAGTTTCCTTGCATGTTGAGAAATAAATAATGGTGTAACCCACATTACTACACTGTTATTTGAACCACACCAGTTTAACTATTTAATACACTCATATGCTTCTGTGGGTGATTTGTTGGTGACATAACAAGAAATGCAAGCAATAAATGTATAATTTAACAATGTAAATGGGCTACCTCCACACATCATCACATTAAAACCATTTCTGAAAAATATTCCAGTCAAAATTATAAACAATTTAATGCTTTGTGCTTGAACTGTAATTAATAAAGATTTAATACTCAAACCAAAATAAACGCAACCAGTGCTAAAAATCTGCAGGGAAGTCTCAATGAAGATGGTAGCTGCAGACTTGACAATCTATTCTGCATACAAAAATGTGCTCTCACTTTAATGGGATGTTTGTAACAATAAACATCAAGACAATTGCACATACAACCATCAAACAACTGAAATAAACTGCTGTCTGCATATAATACCTGCTCTGCAAGCACCTTAATTTCATAAAACAATAAGATATTAGAAAATGTAGCCATAAAAGAAATTTATTCCAAACTGTTTTACAAAAATATAAACACAACAGAAAAGATGAAGCACTAATGCTTCTCTCAAATCCAGTATTTACTTCTGAGACAGAACTACATACAAATGAGCATATCCTCCAAACTTCCTGATGCATTTGTGGTACTCCTGAAATGGCCTACTTCAGTGGATACAATGGAAGAAAAGGATTTAGAGAGCTGCTGGTTGCTCAGGAATGAGAGATGCAAAGAAACTCGTCAAAAATGTCCAGGTGAGACTGAAGAGAGATGGTCTGTCTAGTTCTGGATCTGGCTCCTCTGCCCCACTATCCCCCTCTCTTCGGGGTCTCTGCTGGCCTTGCACTTCAGCTCCTGCTGCTGCTGCTCCCATTCCTTCATTCTGATTCTGGAGGTTGTTGTTCTCAACTACAACTCTTGCATCCACACCCTCATTGTTGTTCTCTACAACTACTTCTGCTGCATGCAGCTGCTGAAGTCGGAAGAAGCCCACCTGGTAGCTGAAGTGCATACATTAAACGAAATGAGAACTGAACACTACAAGACATGCAGTGTGTTCAGGAAAAGCACAGTGCACATGCACATATCTACACTCCCACCACACCTACATACATTTTGTGCCTTCTTGTGGCATGGCTATTCTAACAAATAAGTGGAGGAGGGAAGAAAAACATCTACATTACCTACTTCACATTTACACTGTATTTAAAAACTAAAAATTTATAAAACAATATAAATGAAAAATGTGTAAACATATGTAACATCATACCAGTAGAATGTTATACTACATCACATCCTGGCATGGCGTCCAGCCTGCAAGTTATAAAATTATGAAGTAATGGTACTGAACTCAGAGTTGACATGTGGAAAAAGTAGTGTACTCAACATATAAACATTTGGGGGGTGGGGGGAAATCACAAATGACAGTCCTGCAAAGTAGCTACACATTCTACTATGGAGGTATTTGGAGGGGATATCTTGGAAATGAGCTTATATGACCAGAGACATATGTGTTAACTATCGTGACAGTTAAAGAAGATAATTTGGAAACAAGGTTCTACGAGTACACTATGGGAAAGTTAAGGCTGTATGTGTGGCTTGTTAATTATGCACCATTCCATAAAATGCATAAAGCAGTGGCCACTGAACTTCACACATTCTTACATTTTAATAGGCTCCCAAAAGCTATGATAGAAAGGTTATAAAGATAAGTATCAATGCTCACGTTATACAACATCTTAAAAGATGGACATGTATAACCTAACCTTGATTGTACAAAGTATTCGTAATAATTCTGAATGTGTTATCAGACATGGGAATTTGTTCTTTCTCACTATATGAAGCGAGCACAAATGAATCTTTTACAAGTGATAAATGTAAATTGTTCACTCCCTCCACCTAACATGACCATGTTTCACATGTTCCTGAATTACTGTGCTAGAGCAATGGTATAACATTACTTTCATCTGGCACCATGCTACAACAAAAGTATGACTTTACTTTCAACAGTCTAAAGTCTCTTTGTGCTGAATTCATACTCACTTCTGTGCTTACCTGTACAGAGGTATGTATATGACATTAAATGTTTAACTCCCAGTGGTAGGTAAATTACCACCTGCTGCACCATTAAGAAACTCTGCACTTTTACTTGTGTTTATATGTTTCATATGAGTCTCACAATACACACCAATTATTTCTACACAATGGACATAATGTGTGTTCTATGAGGTAGAAGCTAAATTCTTATATATAATCTACATGTACCTAAACCTTGAAAGCATTAAACAATAGAAGCCTGACACACCCTACCTTTTTATGAGTCTAAGATTGAACAAAATATTTAGAGCTGAAGAATGACTTGTATGCAGTTTTAATTTTTAGGTACATACATGCTTCACTTACATAAATAAATAAATAAACAATGAAATAGTAAATGTCACTCAATTACACATCTTTATCTCACATAACCACATGACAATCCCCATTATAGTGAAATTAAAGGCTGAAGCATTAACTGCAACGAGTCCGTCTAGAAACAGTATATACTCACAAATATAACATGAGTCCAAGTGCAGATACTATCACAAATCGAGTTGGTGATGAATAGAAATAAACTATACTGAAGAGAACCATAACTCTGCTCATGGTATAGAACCAGTCTAACCAATCCCTGTTGCCCCGTCCTTCTTCTTCTTCTTCTTCATCTTCTTCTTCCTCCTCTTCTTCTTCTTCCACACCTGTAACAATGATAACAATATTCACAACAATAAATCTACACAGTCATGGAAGTTTGTAAATGGATTCTTATTGACATTACATTTATTTCCCTGGCTATCTTCACCTGAAGAAAAAGAATGTTTTAAATATCCAATGTGGCAAATATTTCCATTTGGTTACATACCCCACAGGTGTGGTTTACTCAGATTCCAATATAATAAGATATACAATCTTGTAACTGTGAATATAAACCTTCGGTGGTGATATATGGTTCAGAAGTAACCCTGTAACAGGGACTAAGTCAGATTGAAACAAGCTGGGACTGTTTCCACCAGCAAGATCTAAGGTTGCGTGATTTCAGGCTTCTGCCGCAAAGCAGATGAGATCTGCACTCTTCTGGGTTATTACATGGCAAGTGGCGGTAAAATTACCACTGCTCACTGTGTAATAACCCAGAAGAGTGCAATTCTCAAGATCTGAGGTTCTCACAGCAGTACCATTGAATATCCAAGTCTTCCACGAAATACTACGCCATGTTGACAGTACACAGTTATTGACATTCTGACAGATCATACTGCCTTCATCTTTAGGGTCCAGCAGTCCATGAAGAATGACAGACTGCTTGACCCTGAAGGTAAAGGAACAACAGTCCTTTGATGTGAAGGTAACTATTTACTAGTCCACATGGTGTAACAACCCCAAAGACTTAAATCTTAAAATTTCCACTTTCTTCCAGTATTAAAAGATTCTGTTTATTAAGCCACACAGATACACTTTCTAGCAAACCAGCAGCTGCGCATCCTGAGGTACTTCATCAGACTGTCCCAAAATGACGAGAGGAAGAATGCTGGTGATGAGTAGGGGGGTGGGGAGGGGAAGTTGACCCCCCCCCCCAGAAAATGTTTGTATGTAAAAGGTAAAGCAGTCCCATTACAGGCCGGGTGGGAGGTTTCCAGGAAGTTAAGGTTCCCAGATTTTGTGACAATGGCACAGGATGGTGGTAGGTTGTCAGCCTTATGCACCAGCCACCTTTACTCCCAGGAAATACTCCTGGTACTCATTTCTGTTAGAGGCTGAGTCGACCCCAGGGCCATAATGTGATTGGAAGGATTTTATGTCAATGAAAAATCCACTGACAGCAGCTGGGATCAAACCAGCGACCTTCCAAATTGTAGCACAGCAACTTAACCACTGTGCTACCGTGGTCCCCATGTTTGTATGTATTAGACAGAAATACAAAATGCCACACAATAAACCAAGTGAAGTATATGACATAATATTCCAATAAATGTCATGGATAAACTACAGCCCCTAGCCACAAAATAATCTATATTAAATAAAGACACTTAATTTTATTTACGGTTAACTTCTGAGTTTGACTCGTGGATTAAGTCACCATCCTCTGTTTGCACAATTCTTAACAGGCAGCTTTGAAATCAATCTTATGCGCAGGAAAAGCATATATTTTGTGCTAGCAACATATCTGTTCCTGTGTAATAAATACATACTGTGTCCTGAGTCTAATATTTAACATTTTCATGAATCTTGTGAGTTTACATGTCCATACACAGACATTCACTATATATCAGTTCTCTTCAACCACAGCTAGAGTATTGTTTTAAAAAGCAAGACATACTCATTAACCCTTTCCATGTTAAGTTGCGTTTAGCACCAATGCCTGGTTTTGTCCGTAGATGACATCTAATATAACAGATATAACATAACATCCATTAATGGATAATCAAACATTGTTCCAATTTTTAAAGAATATCCAGCACAATTACTCCTCTCAAATATTGAAGTTACTAAGGGCAGAAGTGGTATTGCTGCTAAAGAATAAATCTTGTTTTCAGCATGGGAATGGTTCAATCAAACACGGCAAGAAGACATTTCATGGTATGTGTTGGTTCCTTTAGGCAAATTCTGGAATAATGTATGTGTAACAGCACATTATATTCCTAACTCTCATAAATTCCTAACCTATGATGATTCAAAAAGGTGCCAGCAAACAATTTCTTCGATATAAGAATCTCTCTTATGTCTACAGATTTGTATGAAGCATAATTTAGTATAGTGAATATTTAACAAAATAAACAGGTGAAATAATTTCACCCTTTAAACACAACAATAATAAAAATCAATCCATTTTTCATTATGTTTTAATAAGGACCTTAAACATGTAAGGTGAAAGTTGTTCCAGACTGGATGGAGAGACAGGTTTTGGAAGACATGCAGTGACACAGTTCTTGTTATGTTTCATACATTCAAGTGCTGAGGTAAAAAAAAATTATTATTATTTATATTAGTGATTCATTTTTAACTGTGCCACATAAATCAAATGTTCTCAGGCCCAAACCAGAAATGCCATAACCACACAGCACACACATATATGATGAACTTAAAGAAATCATCAGGAGTGCAATATTGGTAATTTGCTGTTGTGAATTTCAGTTTTGAACAATTTGCTCACCAGATGTTAAGCATGTCTGAGAGTTGGAGGTGTTAATTTGTAACACCTGCTCTAACATACGGTAAATTACATTATACAACATAAATTGTTAATCAAATCATGGACAACAAGATTGGTAGGGCATGTGGCATGTACAAAGGGAGAAGAGATGTGTACAATATTTTGAGGAAAAACCTACATGAAAGATGGCAGTTGGAAGCTCTAGGCATAGATGGGAGGATAATATTAAAACAGACCTTCAAGAAATAGAATGGGACAGCATGAACTGGGTTCATCTGGTTAAGGATAGGAACTTGTGAACATGGTAAACAACCTTTTAGGTTCAATAAAATGTGACAAATTTCCTAACCAGCTGAGGAATTATTAGCTTCCCAAGGACTCTGTTCCATGGAGGTAGTTACTTAGTTATACTGACTATTAAGAGAGACTGCATGAGTGGGTTTTGCTTTCATCTGGAGACTGAACACATTCTCAGCACCAATCAGAACTTGTAAAGAATGCCATACCTGCAACATTGATATTGTTGTTTGGCTGAACAGCTGGATGTTCCTGGATATTAACTGGAGGAGGCTGTGTGTGTTCAGCAGGATGTTCAGTTGTTGATACTGGAACTGCAGCATGACTAGAAGGATACCAGTTCTGAGGAACTCCACCAGCTGCCATCCTGCAAACACAAAGAAGTGAAGTCAGTAACATAACAAAATGGGTAAATGCTGAAACTTGCCTGAATAAGTCAAATTTATCTTAACCATAGTGTTTATTTATTTATTTATTTAATCATTTATGTCCATGTAGTTACATGGTAACATTAGACCTGTCTTTTTTATTTTTTGGTTTAAGATTATGTTCTCAAACAAGGGCTCTCCTTGGATTTTGCATAGATCCCTTAAGTGTTTCCATCATGTCTTTAAAGAAACAAGCTTTAAAAATACCACATGCAGATGCAACAAAAGTATCCCAAGTTGTGACATATTAACACCATCCCATTTTAATAAAACATGAACAAATATGATTTGAATGAAGAGTATATGTGTAAGCACAGCAATACATTACACAGCATAAAACACTATCTATAAATGAATGTTTTCCACACACACACACACACATATATATTAAAAACAATTTTAACTGATTAATACAGACAGTTAAAAACCATTAAATCCAGATTCAAAGACCACTGTAAAACAGACCTCCGCAATTGTGCAAAGTCATCAACAGCTGAAAAGACATTAGTATGTTTTGTTTCGAAGAATAAAATACAATCAAAATTTGTAATTTTTTGCTTACACTGAAACAGTACCAATGTCACAGAATATTCTTTTTAACACTTCAAACAAAGAAATAGTTCTCATTTTCTTTCTAGCATGTATTCTTCAGCTTATTTTATGTTCAGGTTCATTGACAATTTGTTAGCAATTTTTTAGAGAAGCTTCCTGCCTCCACATTCAGGGTAGCTGAAGAAGAATCAGTTGCAGGGAGAAATGGTTGTATTATGTGTATGCAGGAAAAGAATGGGTCAGGCAGTGGTTGTAGTGAGGCTACTGGACATGTGTTTTGATGTGGGCAGAATCATGTGTAGAGAGCCTGCTAAAGACAAGGAAAGCAGAAAAAAGAAATGGAATGAAAGGCAGGAGGAAGGGGAGCTAACTAGTGACAGAATGAAGAGACTAAGGAGAGAGAAGCTAGTGAAGGTGGCAAGACAAAATACAGCCTGGGTCTGTTTGTTACAAAGAGGGCCATAATGCTACTACTGTGCAACTTTCCAGCAAAGCAGTCACACTAATGGTTCCATACATACCAAAAACAATTCAAGTTACATCACTGAAGAGTTCCTAATCATGTACTTTAGAGCCTGAAGTTTACTCACATTCTTAAAAGACAAAAATACTCAATTTTAACATCACTATAGTTTCCCACTTGTAAAAGAAATATTCTGACTGCAATCACTGCCATCAGAAATTATCTTACAAAACATGAAAGGTATGCATTTGATAGTACGAAGTGGTTTTCCAAACTGAGAGCCAGAGATTGACATATATACCAGTCTGCAAATACCAATAATTACCCCTGCCATTACACACGTGCGATTTCAAGAAATCCATGTATATTAATATTTACATGAATATGACATCCAGTAGAATTTGTGTTATCCAATGCCCAAAGGGTTGCCAAAGACCATGATATTCCAGATATTAGAACATTATACCTAACATGTCTCTTACTGTTTGTAGCTACCTCACAGTCAGACCTAAGCATTTCATTTGTCACTTTACATCCTGTCCTTTATATATAATTTTTCTTTATTAGCATTCACTTTCTGAACACTAAGAAATGGAGCTACAGGCTGCTGGTAGATAGAATAGTGAAATGTAAGGGGCCTCTGTTAATTTCTGGTTAAGAGAAGTTTCCAGATCATCCAGTGCCAGAAAAACCAATTTTTACTGTATCTGGCAAAATAATATGCTACCATGTAACAGAACAGTATGCTCAATGTTTTTGTCCCAAGTCATCCCACAAGCCTAATCTGGTCCAGCATCACTCTTGTACCAGAACATGGCAACATATGTATTAGAGACTGCAAAAATAAAAGCAGCTGGTGTTTTTCGTGCACAATTTCATTATACACATCACTAAATTAGTTGCAAGTTTGCAATTAAAATAGTATGAAGGAAACA
>Ga0123352_10002498_pt1 | contig 25690 bp, 11 predicted proteins | sample TergutLab28metaG_FD_89700 | JGI IMG/M metagenome (GOLD analysis project Ga0123352, IMG submission 89700) | Labiotermes labralis P1 segment gut microbial communities from Petit-Saut dam, French Guiana - Lab288 P1 | ecosystem: Host-associated > Arthropoda: Insects > Digestive system > Gut ...
AACAGCACTATGCCAAATGCCGAATATATATATAACTCATTATATCAACGAAATTCCTTCCTCTGCCCCCCCCCCTCCCTCTCTCTCTTTCACACACACACACACAAAGCCTCCTGGTACAAATCACAGAAACATTTCATGGCCAGTTGAATGCGAAGTAAATATTTTATCGCACCAAGACAGTTTGCCAACCCAGCCGCTAATTCTACGCGAAAGTGGGCAGGCCACTCGGAGGCTACGGATTACGCGACAAGCGAAGAGTAACGATACTGGTCAAATAAAGATAATTCAATAATTCTGTTCAAAATAATAGATTCAAGAGTCGATCACAAACAATAAACTGTCAAAATAACGCAATGCGCCAGAATCGATTTCCTATCTTTCAAAACAAAGTTAAATTTCGCGTACGGTGACGCAGACATGATATATCGAGTGCACATCAATCCGGGATATGCCGAACAGCGTTTTCAATGGACCCGTTTTGACATATTTGTGTCTTCGTGTCAGTTTAACCTTTTGACGCCTAATGTCAACTATAGTGGTCCTACCGCACCGCTAACCTCTAAAGTTGCATTTTAAATATTTACTCAACAAATATAGGTACTGAATATTTAAAACACGGTATATATTCTCCGTTTTTTTCTCTTCAAAATGCAGTTTGTTTCATAATTCTAACGTATTTGGGTCCTGTATTATTCACATTTTATGTACAGGGTGTGCTAAAATTTAAAAAAAATCATTCCGGCGCCAAAAGGTTAACGGAGGTGCAAATCAACTTTGTTTATGTCTCCTACTCACCTTGTTTTAAGTGCCGGAACATAAATGAGCACTAAAAATCCGCGACTGAGAACATTCAAGTCCATTATTAATACAGCTAATTACGAATAAATGAATGTATTATTTCCTTTTAAAGCTCCCCCTAGCACAGGTCGTGGTGGCCCAGAAGGGTAGTAGAGATACAACTTTAATCTTTCTTTAGCCTCGGCGCTACATGGGGGTGGGTGGTCAACGCCACGCCCCGGCCACTTCATTCCCGAGAAAGACACCCGGTACACACTGTATAGGAGGCTGGGTGGGCCCAACGGCCGGTCTGGACGAGTGCGGAAAATCTCGCCCCCACCCGAATTCGATCCCGGACCGTCCAGCCCGTAGCGGGTCGCATCACTTTCCTTTTATTAGTTAAGCTAACACCAGAGACAAACAACGTTTCAAATAAAATTTACATTTCTTTATGAGTTCTACACTTTATCTAACGGACCAATTATTTTTTGGCTGCTCATGGGTGAGGAAATTTGATACGAACTTCGTGTACAATGTACAGGAAGAGTTTAATTCGAATCTCTTTCAGTTCAGTAGACCAAAATTCAATTCATCGACAACTTTCGATGTATAATCCCTTACCAAATCCTATCAAAATCCGTTCGATAATTTCGGAACAGAAAGATGAGAAGACAAGTCACTTCCCCATTACGAATTCATTTCAAGCTCTTAGTGTACAGACAGCACAGAAACAAGTTGTATGGAGGAGTATGGAACATGCAAGGCTTCAATAACCAAACATGAAAGGCTGGAAGGTGTTGGCTACATCAGAAAATCTGGCGAAGCCAAAACTGAACCCATTATTATTAGAATTTCCTGCTCCATTTCTAGTATTCTGGGCACGTTTTAGACAAGCATGAAGTAATCCAACGCTCTGTTTGCCCCGCCATTACTATGATGCGTAGTCAGAACGGACAGGAGAAACGTCATTCAGTAGGTGGGTAACTCTCCTTCGTTACAGCTTTCCACACACCGTGACTAACATTTTTCAACGAAACAGCAGCCTGAAACTCAAAACCTTGGATTAACTTACTAAATGGGATGAAAACTCTACTAAGCCCGAAGTACACCCCAATGCATTATGTACCATGTTGGAGCCCCGGTCGACAGCAAATTGAAAAGTCACAAGATCCGGGGGAGAGGGGAGGGGAGGTTTCCGTCCAAATTTTTCCTTACAGCAAACAAGTGGGTTTATGAGATCACCATGGTGTGTGTGTGCGTGTGTATGTGTCCTCCGATTAACTTTCGAACTGATCGATTTCGCGAAACATGGCACGAACATAATGCCACATATCGTATTTTCAAAATTTCTTACAATCTAACAACATGGCCAACGCGGGATCATGTCAAGTGGGAAACAAGAAACCCTCAAACGAGCGCCTTTGCTATGGTATAGGCGAAATACACATAGAAACGTTTCACCCCGTTCGAATAACAACAAACGCTCCTGTGTAGCACCGTTGCTAGGACAGAGGAAAACACAAACTAATGTGTGCAGACTAACACGGTGGCAATTAACAACGGAATTGACATGCCGACTGAAATTTGTAAACTTCTTCCAATAGGAAAGTAGAATTTAAGAGTTCTGACTGACTGTACATCCCGGTTATACCACGCATTGTATCATTATTTTAACCGGCCAATCGATTCTCAGTTCCCGCCGCTATTCCAACGCGCGTCGGTGGGCGCAGTGTGGGCTACGTTCCATATAACAACGTCGTCAAAAATGGACCAACGATATTGGTATGATAAAATAATGTCCCTATAAGTGGGCTGAGAGTTTCGGGGTGTAAGTTGGCTGTAAATGCAACTCTTAAACTAATCCAAAAAGAACCGTAGAACGAAAAGGAAAATGTATAAAACGAATGTGAAAAGAAAACAGAACACATGCAGGTAACAGGCCAAAAAAAAAGTACAATACAGTACCACATGAAATTTCCTGCTGTCTATGGAATGCGAAGGTCCACCTGCAGTTTTCGTAACTGCTACAGGCCCTATCCTCAAACACATACATCCAGTCTCTTTTTTTAATATGCATTTCAATATTACTTTCTCATCTACCCCTACGTCTAGTAAGATCTCTCAGGTTTTCCACCTAGTATTCTGTACCACACACCTACTGTCTCCACCACCTCTCCCACAGACATCACAATCATTCATGTGATTACCCTAAAATATGCGTATATGTTCGAGTACCAACTGTGAAAATTTCCACTATGTGAAGTTCTCTGGTTCCCTTTCACTACTCTCTTTTACATCCAAATATCCTCATCAAAAACTGTTCTTATCCTCAATCTACATTCTTCCTTTTACAGTGTAAAAGACAAGCTTTCACAACCATACACTAACTAATTAACTAACTAACTAACTAACTAACTAACCAACCAACAAACCAACTAACTCAATGAAGAAGAGTCCTTCCTGAGAAGCTAACAGGTTCTCAGCTAGTCAAGTATTCCCCCCATTTTATGGAATATGGATGTTCAATATGGCATTTATGAGAGCCTGCCACCTGTCCCTGTCCTGAGCCATCCATACACAAGAACTGTAAAATTATTAAAATGAAAACCAATGAATGTGAAGAGACAGAATTATTTAATCCGTACAAAATAATAACCAATTTCTACCAAATTATGGTAATATCTGTTATCAGTTTCTTCAGCATATTTTAAAACTACGCCACCCTTACTGTCACCTCCTCCTAATAAGTGTATCACTGTGTAGGCAATGAAATAATTGCATGACACAGTTCCATCCTACAAATATTGGAAACCTTAATTTTGTGTACATGAAAACATGTCATACCAGGAGGTTTCTATTACCAACACATACCCCTTTTCTGATAAGGTTTATGTTTAGCTTAAAATAATGATTACAACATTTACTCTGCAGTATGACATAAAAGAGGTCTAAGAGATCATGGCAGTAAGGTTATCACTGCAGAGTCAACAAAATATTATCTACTGTAAGTAATATTATTTTGAACAAAAAGAGCTGACATTCACCTAGTTACTGACTGAACTACGTTTTATCACTCAGTGTGCAATGTATAGGCCAACTGTACAATCCCTCAATAAGTCTCTAGTACTTCAGTTTTAAAATGCTGTGAGTTTCGTTTACATACTAATTTTCTAGCCCAGAATGCCTATAATGTGGTGCCTAACCATATGCCTGCAAGGGTGCCAGCAAAATTTTTATAAGGTGGTGCACATTACCTATACAAAAAAATGATCTGACTTTGTACTGATCAATGCTGGACAAAACAGTGACTCACCTGTCATCTAATTAAAATAATTAATCCTTATACTAAAATGGTATGAATGGCATGAAATTTAGTTTGCTGTTTCATTTAATATATTATTAAATGTCAAAATCCCAGTATGGTTACACCACCTTGCACCTTGCTGCCGGCACCCCTGATGACTAACGTTCTGAGAAATTTTATTCTTGAACTGCTCCGTTTCATTCAAACTCATAACACACACAGTGATTTTACAGCACAGTCAGAACCACTTCTTAGAAAAAATGAGTATTCTAAACAAGAAAGAAATATTACATTCCATTAAGCAAAATTACTTACAATAACCCACCCCGCCCCGTGCCAATGCAGCCCAACGTGGGCCATGGCCTCCTCATTCTTGAGGTTTCTAAATCACACACAACCGTGCATCACAGACGGTAGGACTCCTCTGGACGAGTGATCAGCTCGTCGCAGAGACCTCTACCTGACAACATACAACACTCACAACAGACAAACATCCATGCCCCCGGTGGGATTCGAACCCACGATCTTAGCAGGCGAGCGGCCGCAGATTTACAATAACCAGTTATATAAAATCATAACCTGACCAAATATAAACAAAACAATAAACAGGCAAAGAAATGGGTGTTCCTGTGCCTAAGTAAAATGCCATCAGACTGAGCTAGTTGCCTTATACAGTATTGCTTCTGACTTGTATCCAGGCATGCTCAGTTTAAATTTCAGTTGACACATCATACCATCATATTTACATGGTTTTCATCAGTTTCTCCCCCCCCCCAAAAAAAAAAAATGTCAGGACAATATCTCAAATTAGGCAATGGCCATTTCTCTTCACATACTTTCAACTTCATCATGCACTCTACAATTTTACACTATAAAGTCCATGCTTCTGCCTATATTCTTCAATAAATCACAAATGAGATCATGTCACCAGGTGTAGTAGAATTATACTTCACACTCTATTTATGCTTACCAGACAAACATAAACAAAATATACAGTAAATAAAATTATGTTGGATCTAAACCATAATATAATGAGATAAATTGAAATATTATAACTTCCTTGAAACTAATTACCACTGATGAACAGACTGCCTAATTAATTGAAAATGCTGGTATTTAGGCTTTTGCAGCGGTTTAGTTGAGGTCTTCTTTCTTCTGGAATGTAGTGTTATGGCACCGGATGATTGGTGACTGATGTTTCGACACAAAACATGGTTCTCATCTTAAAGGGTCAGAAAGTTGCTTTCTGACACTTGAAGATAGGACCACTACATTGTTTCAAAACATTGGGCACCAAACATCAAGTGAAACAACACCATATTCCAGAAAAACGGAGATCTGAAACTGGAAATGTTTGATATGTTCTACCAACAGCAATAAAACGATATGTAACATACAGTCTCAGTACTTACAATATGAATTCCCTGAAACAATTTTCTTTTCTTATATTCGTGTAAGCTAGAAAAACCACAGTAAAAAAAAGAGATTCTTTACATATCGAGAATTAGGGTGTACATTTTCTCAAAGGATTAAACTAAATGCACCAACTGCATGAAACCACGATAAACTACTCCCTGTTTGTGGATACAATTAATTAGAATAGTGCCTAGTGAAAAATTTGTAACCATGCGGGGGGGGGGAGGCTTACTTATCTAAATTAAAGTCATGTCGTTCGGTAAGTACGAGAATGCCATGCCTAGCAACTCCATTAATTAGAGAAGAGGTTAGAACAGACTGTAAGAGATTCATTCCCTTATCATGCAAAACCTTTGGTTATTCTGTTCGCCCAGGCGGTGTTCCACTCGAATGAAAAGTAACTGTGTCTTATATTGTATTTCAATTGCCATACGCCCCTTAATGAAAATTCACATACACCAAGCCATCAACTGTCGACAATAACATAAGCATAACTTTACGTCAGTAAAATGGTTAAAAACTATGTAGCTACTCACTTTTGGTGAATTCACATATAGCCTGGACGTATGCATAAAAAAACACCACATTAACGAACTTAATTAATAACCGTAGCAGAAATTAAAAATTGTCCACCCTCTCACATCTTAACCAGTATAACATTTCCGATGTCAACATGGATCACGTCTGTTGCCCTGCACCACAGATTACTACACCGCATCGAATTCGCGCTACAAGTCGATAGTCTCGACGGTTGAAAGTGTGGCTGGGGGAGGTGGGCGCTGTCGCATGGCAGCTGAGTTGTAATAGTGAGGCACTGTTATAAGCACAGATTAGTAACTGGTTGTGAGCGGGTGTGTTAGTATTCCTGCCATCTGTGCCAACTGTCGTAATTACATTGTCCATAGACTGTCGGTTATTACGTCCTCTGATCCGATTACTCCGGAATGAACATAAACAAAGCGCAAGGAAGGTGCAGAATATCACCAAAAAAGAAGGGAACTGCGCTCTTCTGGGTAATTACGCAGCGAATAGTGGTAATTTCTTACCTTCAGCCTTGAAGATTGAACCGACAGATTGTCCCGAAACGTCGGTAAGAAATTACCACTACTCGCTACGTAATAAACCAGAAGGGCGCAGTTCTCATCAACTTTGCAGTGACAGCCTGAAATCACGCACCTTCTCTGAGGAAGGAGTCCATGGTATTATACCCGTTGAATAGGCGGCACCTACACACTACACAACACCACGTCAGGGTCACGGTTACCTTGAATTCAGAATCGTACCAAATTATTTAATACATAAAACCACAACTCGATGTACCTAATCGCCAACTACTATGATTATAAATTTAGTATGTACAGATTTACTCTACTGGATAAGAAATGTTGTAACAACATTTTGAGCTGCATTGTTTGCATTCAAAATGTTTGTATATGCACGCGCACACACACACACACACACACGCTCTCTCTCTCTCTCTCTCTCTCTCTCTCTCTCTCTCTCTTCTGATTATGAAACTAATGAATACCACTTACAGTTTGTTCTAATATTGGCACACAGGACTCCCTGATTGTGGTATAATTTTACTGAAACATGTCAGAGTAGTTAGTGTCATAACCATTTATGTGTATTTGATGTCCTGCATTTGTTGGTAAAAGAAAAATCTGTTCTTTGAAATTTGCAGATGTTCCAAATCCTGATGATAGATGGTACATGTCAATGTGTTTCATTTCTGTACCCACAGTCTGGATAAAAGAAAACCATAAATGATGCACATAAATTCAAATGATATTGAGTAGAATATTTACTTCTTCTGAATGACAGAAAATATAAGACAGACATTTTTAACAAAATGTGATACATTACGTCATGACATTTCACATTTCTTTATAATTAGTAATGTTTTTGTATCTACATGTATTTCTTTAATTCCTGTATTATGTTACAAGTACAATAAAGTGATTGAAATAGTTTCAGCGAGTAAGATCAGCGCTGCTATAATTCTATTTTCCCCTTCATTTCAGCAAGTGACACAGAACTCAGTATTCTTGAATCTGTTTTGACTTCCGTCTTTGAGCTGGTTGCAATTATCAAATGGATACACTGCAAACAAAACCTAATCTGAACGTATTCTTGGTGTTCATTCTGTATTTTGACATTGAAGTTCATTAAAAATAACTCTCTCAAACTATCTTGCATTGGAATAATAGTATGTTCTACTGGAAGAAATAGTGACCCTCAGTTGTTTTGTGCCACCTGTGCCTGACTGCTTAGGTTTCATATCCATAACATGAAATCCATTTCCCTCCTCCAGAAAACTTTGTAGTGAAGACTACACATGTGGAATAGAGTACTTAATTTTAGTTCTTGAAGTGATGATGTACCTTCAATATGTCACAGGCTAATTACATCATTTATTATATTGTATCAATGTATGAACACCAAACCAGCATAGTCACTCTTAGTAATCACTTGCAAACTGGCTGTTCATCATTTCAGTATTTTTTGTTGTTTGATGATTTGTGGTCTTACAGAAAGTGAAAATCATTCCTCGTGACTTTGGTTATGAATGTTCTGTAACAAAGCAGCAAGCAGTGACAGATATATTTCTATACTAAAATAGATATTATTCCTTTCCCTGACTATCTTCTCCACTCAATAATAATGTCACTTACAATACATATTATGTATATTTCACATATACTAGGTAAAATTAAGTATTATTACATCTGATACTTAAGATTGGAAAGTGGAAAGGATCCTTTTTGCATTAACGTAAGTAAAACCCAGAACATATTATTATTACATGTAGAGCCAAGATTCACTAAATAATAAATTCATATCAAGAATAAATAGTAAAATAAATCGCCACAGCCACACATACAAGGAACAATATGCATTCTTCATGAATTAAATAATTTCATTCATTGTTTATATGAATAAAATTTACAGCTTTAAAATAATGATCTTTGTTACTTACTGTCAATATTTATACAAGTCTCAGACCTTGAATAACACAGCTGTACAATGGAACCTGCCTAAAATGGAGCCTGCATGAAACAGAACTTTGCACTAATCACAATACAGTATATATATCTGATCTCAGTCACAAGAGAATGCAATATTACCCCAGTGAGCTGGATGTAGTCTAATGCAACAGTGTAAAATAAAATTGCCTTTAAATCATATGAAATGAAATTTCAAAATGTGTTTGGCTGAAAACAGTCATTTAACTTCCTTATGCACTGTTATTCCAAGAATTTTTCAGCGACTGAGAACTACAATTTAGTTTTGCTTTTTACTGCTGTTCAGGGGTCTTTGTGCCCCCAGGAATCTCATTTTTTAAAAACCAGTAACAGGGACACTTACAACATTTGTGAAGTTGTGGAAGTTGGGGGGGGAGGGGGAAGGTGTGTGGGGGGGGGGGGGGATTAGGTAGTTAAGGAGGTCTAATACAACTTTATGAAAAAGAGTGTGTTTTTGGTACTTTTATAAAAAGAACATCCCACATAGATCTGAAATAAGTCACGGTGATGTACATCACATTTAGAAAATATCTTGAAACACAATACATTTAAAAATAGTACCTATTTCCCATGAGAAGTTCACGTAATATTCAGCGACCTGTGTGTGTTCTGTGGAACTTCATTTTATATTTGTGTTAGTCTGGGGCTTAAGCCTTCCAACTGATTTCACTTATCATACATAATCTTCATGTGCATGTTGCTGAAACATACACATTTTTGTGAACATAAAAGAAAAATCAAATGTAATCTATGATTTGATCATGACTAATCCCTTGCCTACACCGTATGAATGTGTTGGATCTTTAGCAAACCACTGTAAAATTCTCTTTTGAGTAGTTCATTTAAGTACATTAAGGAGCCCAGGTCCACTTATACCCAGCGCATTTCACTTTGCTAGGAAATGTTTTGTACTAAACATTTTAAAATTTCATCTTTACTTTTACTGACCATGGCATGGATATTTTTATACTTTCTTTTGTTGTGAAAATGTGAGAATTTTGTCCAACTTCACTAATTCTGTTCTTGAAAATGGGGTAAACACAAATTGTAACAAACTTGCCATGCAGTTGATCTCCTTTTATAGGCAGGAACCCCTTTTAACATCAACAAAAAGTATCCCAAAATATAAACATTTTATGTATAAGTGTAACTGAGGTGTGTATGTATATCTCTAGTTTCATAACTGAAATATATTACACAATTTGAAAAAGCACCTTCAGAAACATTTCATATTATGTTACAGCAAGAGCAAGTGGATACAGAACCATGCAATATCAGAGAATACAGTGTGTACAGTGATCCCTCATCCCACACTTATGCTAGAGGTAGTGATCATCTCATGTTGGGGAAAAATGTCCTGCAAAAAATTAGTATGGAAAAAAATGGGGTTATATTAATGTAGATGCTCATGCCAACTACCCACCCACCCACCCACCCACCCCCCACCACTACCATGATCATTTAAAATATGTACATTTTTTGACATAACACCTTTAGCAGTGCTTGGGTGTCTGATGGTGCCAGTTTCTGTGGCAGTTGGGAGTGAGTTTCTTCGTGTGTAAATTAAAAGTAATCAAAATTTGACAATTTCATCCTCATAGCTTCAGTTATTTTCAACCCTGTACAGGCAAAACCACATTTGTGAGGGGTTACTGTACTCTGTCTAACATTATACAAGTAATATTTAAACCTCATACAGGCAACATTCTGGTGGACAAGACAGTGTGATTTATATTACAAGCTAAGATACATATGAAGCAAGAATGCTACACTACCACTTGTTAGACAGTCAGTAAAAAAGAAAAAAGCATCTACTGTACAGCACCATTCTGTGTAAAAATATGTGCTGCATATGAAATGGCTTTCATAATACCACTTTAAGGTACATGTAGCTGTACTGTACAAATTTTAATTTTTCTTGCAACAGTGACCATGGCAATGGTGAATTCCAAATATTTCATTTCTTCAATCACAGCCATTAGGGCACCACAACTCAAACATAATCTGGGTTGGTCACAAGAACCAGACCTGAAATGTACTACAATTTTTGCAATTCACTGTGTTGTAAAATTTGCATTCATCTTCCTTTCCTGTGTTGACTACTAAACAGAGATCCTAAATAATTTATATTTGGAATATGATTTTTTTATTTGTAGTTTTAATGTTAGTATTCTGATAGATATTTTTCCAGCAATATTTGACAGGTGTGTGTAATACCAGTAGTGAAGACATAGTCATTGTTATAACACAGTTAAATTTGTATTTTTGACTCAGACCATTTGTAACATAATGGAGCAGTTTTAATAAGTTACAAATATATTATCATGGGGATTAAAAATTTAGAAAAGAATTGTGATGCATAGTAAATGCAATTTTTCCTTTAATTTTGCGTTACATGACACTTTTAAATGATAAAAAAAACTGTTCCCTGCTTAGTAAATATTTAGTACTATATACACTGGATCATTAGCTTTCTTTTTAATTTGAACATAGTTAGTAAACTGGGATTTTTGTGCATAGTTTGTAACAGAAACACCATTAAGCTGCAAACTCTCTTATACACTATCTATATTTGTTTCATTTTTCAAGGACATACGTATAGACAAAGCATTCTAAAAGTTATAGTGGTATGAAATTGATAAAATAAAACCTAGACTATGTTTTCAATGCTAGTGTAACAATATTCTTCTCAGCCACCCCCCAGTCTTAGCAACTATACAATTTCATTTCCATACATGCGTGTAGACAACACCTATAAACTCCTTATTAAGCGACAGAGACTGAGAAGTGTCAAAAGTGCACACTAAATGTCAAATATAACACACACATACCATTTACTTATTTTTAATTCTCAGGTATTTTTTCCTGTTAAAGTGTTCATTAGTACATTGACATTCAGTTAAATGTTCAAAGTATACTGGCAATATCCAAGCATCTGGTGATTCAGAACTTTCAGGTTAATTGTTGTACCTTTATTTCCTCAACTTATTCTCTTAAGTCTAAATTCTGTAATAATGAACACTGTGTAGTTTGCACTAAACGTTTTTTGCTCCCATAATTTGTCTTGTCCAGAATATCTCACAATGTGATATATCTGCAATAGTCATGCAGCTAAATCTCCACATACCACCTATTACAATTTTTTTGAAAGCAGTTGTCCTGTTTTACAGTATTATAGTATTATCCAGATTATGTATTACATGTATACAGTGGCTTTTTTTGCAGCTAGTAGAAGTGGTGGTACACATAGCTAACCACAAACTTCTCCAAAGATACACACCTCTAAGTATATTGTATGTTTCGTGCTTGAGGCACAGTTTCATTAAGACCGTCAAATATGCTTATAGTGCTGCATTTAGTGCAGTAAAGCTAAATGACTTCTGACACTTGTTAATATTAAAGTCCAGACATAACCTATCATAAAAAAAATTAACTATTGTGAAAACATTAAGATTGAAATAATTTCAATGATACAGTATAGTGTTAAATTTCTTCTAAAAAATATGTAGTGGAGTTTTTGGGAGAAAAAAAGTTATGTAAAAGGGAGTTATGTCAGAATATGAGAGGTCACATATTTAATAAAGTCATGTAGAATATTTCCTTCATTCTAAGTAATTGAATCTATACTTGCGAGTGAAGAGCAGTACACCTGATACTCAATTAAAAAACTATTCATCTGGCTTGCAGTTCACTTGGTCTTACAGACAAATGTCAAGTTAGATACAGTCCCTGCTTTCTGCCATTCATACATTTCTGGTTCCAAAAGTTTTAACTGCATAGGAAATGTAGTAAGGGTGACATTACACATCATTTAAGGTATTTCAAAACTGTTGCCAGACAAGTGATAGGTTAAAAACAAATAGTTGATTTTAGTGTAATGTTACTACAACTCTCATTTTAATGCTCTAAGCAGAGTGGTTACTATATGCGCCATGGGCTTGAACACAAAGGAAGTCAGAATTTTGAACCCTGTGTACTACATGTTTGGCTTTCATACAATCCTGCCATTAAGTAGTAATATTTCCATATGTTTGATTTATAAAAGGGAAAAAATATCTTCTATCAGAAGTAGGAAGTTAATTCTTGTACAGACACTTCTTGACTTACATAAAGTTCTGTTTTGCACACCTTTAGCAACTAAATTTTACGTATATCAGTCTATGACCCACTACCCACACTGTAAATATACACAGTAAATATTATTTGTTTATGCATATGTATGTGTGTATACACATGTATTTTTGATCCTATAACTGTCTACTGAAAGGCTAAGTGAAGTGTAATTGTACTGATAAGTGCGTGGAAAAATGGTGGATTTGTAGTTGCGTTACAGTTATTTTGTCTCTAGTCCGAAGTGAGGGTAGATTGTACTCACATGTAATGCAATCTTCCGGTATGGATGTATATATATTTTTAAAAAAATACCCAATAGTGGGCTTTATGTTGTGTGACAGAAAATTCAAAATTTTTTGATGTGGTTTATGGAAAATTATACATATGGTTCACATAATGAGGGGAGAGGGGTTACCTGTGTATTATTTGCATGAAGCTCATTGCCTAGGACGTGGAAAATATCCTTGCACACAGCAGTCCTCATGGTCTCTCTTTCTCCCTGTCCTCTTCTCCCTCCCCCTCTGTCTCTCCCTCTCCCCCTCTCTCATCATGCTTTAGAGTATTAATAATGGTACTTCTAATTCACTATTGTAAGAATTTCAGTAGCAAAGCAAAACTGTTATTTTGGAATGTTAGTAAAAAGAAACATAGGCATATTTAATTATTAAGAAAAATCTTTCATATGTCATATTCAGGTGTGAGAATAATCTTAAGAATTGGATGGTACTTCATAATAAAAACGAAAGGAGAAGCAAATTAGGAATACGGAATCTAAACAATTGCTTTCCTTCGTGTTCCGATTCTAGGAGTACTACAGTACCAGTTCTGTTGTGTACAGCAGACCACATGAAACAGATTTGCAAAACAAACGCAAAGCTCTTAGGTTGTAAAGAGGCAATTTAAATATAATAAGGGAATTGGACTGTGCTGAAACAGTAACATATGTAACACTGTTCTTATACAGTAGCTATACTGGCTACTTAATCTACATGTAATTAAGTCTTTCAGAAGAGTATTTGGGTACAAGGGCAAATATCAAATAAACAGGATATACAGCCAACTTATAGCAAATACATGCCACTTTCACAAGTGTGACTCAAAGCAATTGAGTGTGCGTAGTCATCCAAACAAATAAATTAAAGGCAAATGTGAAGATTAATATTTCCAGATCAGACACAAAAATTAGCAATCCCTAGAAAACCAGTCCCATTGATGAAGAGTGCAACTGATGGTCAGTCACTGGTCAGAGAGATGATGACTGTGTTGGTGGTAATACCATGTAATCAGACAGTGATAGTAACTGTTGTCGTTGTCCTCATCGTCGTCGTCGTCGTCATCGTCATAGTCATCATCATCATCTTCATCAGTGGTGGTGGTGGTGAATGAAGATGAAGAAGATAATAATAAGAAGAAGAAAAAGAAAAAGAAGAAGAAAGAAACAAGTATTTAAAAAAACAATATATAAAGTCAGATATAAATCAGATAAGCCATGTTATGGAATGGCATATAGCTTTTTAGCATTTTATTTAGTTCTGTCTTATGGCTCTCTGAACCATTCTGTCATGAAGGGACTGGGTATGAGCATACTGGAAACTGTTAACTGCAGACCTTTGACACTGTTACATAAAATCACGATTTAATATAGACTGATTCTCTAAAATTTATTTCATTTTGTACAGAAAGAGCCTTGTCTGTATTTATACTGTGAGACAGCATCTGTCACTACAGTGATAGAACTCTTGCAAGAAACACTGGACTGGAATAAAAAAAGTCTCTGATTTTCCTATAAATTTAAATGTTAAACACATTTCTGTTTAGCTTCTCTGGAATATAATGTTCTGTTTGTACATTTCCCTACAATGTTGACCATTCTACTATAAAGTAATAATTAACATAACTTTCTGTAGAATGTTTTCTGCAGTTATCTGCACCATCATCATTTAGAAGGGCTATTAGATTTTACTTTAATTTATGTGTTGGTTGTGTATGTGTGCTAGTAACGTCTTTTCGCAAATACTTCAGCAATTCAGATTGTTATTTACCACTGTTGCAGGAAAGTCTGTTCTTACACATTCATACAGCATCTGATATTTATCAAGAAAGGAAGAAGAACTACATTTGTACTGCTGATGAAACAATCATGGTAGGGACTCTTTTATAACACTGCTGAAGGGGTCCTGTAATGGTTTCTGCTCAAAGTATACACCACTCATATTTAATGCAACGAGTGACTAGAACAGAATCACAGAACAGTTAGGTCAGTTTATCATTATGCATCGTTATACATGAATGGAAGCAACCAAGTTAATATGCAACTGTTGTTGCAGTACATCCTGTTCCTTTTCATATGTTGTGTTTCTGGCCTCCTTTGTACTAATAAAATTTTTACAGAAGAACAGGATGTGATATACTCTAAGAAGGTACTCATCACATATTGCAGTAAAAATGATACTGTATTTGCTACATCTATACAGCAATGCAATCAAATACAAGGTGAACATATATGATAAATATAAATATGGTACGAAGTTTACAACCAGTTAGAAGTTTAAGAACTATCTAGACTTGAAGGACGACACTTCAGTTGAACTGTTCATCAGAATGAAATCTGGCTGTTTTAATTCAGTGTTTCTCAAACTGAGAACTTCTTCACACTTATCCCTGATGCTTTTTATGTTTAATGCTGGAAAGACATTGTATATGTATTAAAACTAAGCATATTTTACACAAATGTTTATGTATGGCATATCACTTTTATTTTTTTGATCCACTATGTTTGTGATATGATAAAATTTTGTGCATTAACATGCAGACCTGCTGAATACTGGTCCACAGTTATTCAACCTGTTACTTCAGAATATAAGACAAAATGGAATTTAGATATTCTTGGAAATTGCAATATAACCCCAATATTTAGAAATGTAGAGTCTGGGTTTTTAGATTACCTAAAGTTCACAGCCTGGACTTCATTCTTTCACCCACAATAAATGTTTACTTTCTTGTTATAATTAATTAGCATTATGATAGTTTAACTTCTTCACTGTTAAAATGCTCATTTTCTAGTACTGAGAGCAACTGTGAAGTGTGTTGGCACAGAAAACTGGAGGAAAAGGGACAAAAACAGTCATTACATGAGTCACTGGCATTCAGGCATTACTGTAATAATGAGGGAAAGACAACATATTTTGATTATATTACTTTATCTTATTTTATGCCTTGATACAACACCACTTATGAGGAAAAACTTGAAAAGATTTTGGAAAATTATTCTATTTTTTGCATATTTCTTTACCTTTACAGTATCTAGTTTACATTTTAGATGAAAAATGAAATCATGTATTATGCTATAAAATAATTTAACTTATTCCATATAAGACATTGCATAAAAGTCTGTCACTGTTACGATTCACAAACCAGGCTGCTAGGTTTTCAATGGCTTGTGTAATAATCACATACTCTTACTTGCAAATGTACAAAAATGCATGGATATAGAAGTAACTACATTGCCAAGTGGGGCAACAAAAAGAGATTTAATGATGATATCTGCATTTAGTAAAAGCAGTTAATCCTGTTTGTGGGATAATGTAAATTATCATAGTTACTGTACAGAAGTCACTCATAGGCTCAATGACAAAACAGAGCTGTATATCCAAGCACAGACTTTTATATTTGCACAGACGCATTTCAGTTCTCTATTATTTCATGTTGTTGTGGCCTGTGTAATCCAACAAGGCTTACCCATGGATTTAGTAAATTATCAAATTCAAATGTGGTAAACTAATTCTTTAATGAACTCTGCAATAATTTTGCAACTGAAATAAAATTGCAACTTGTTTCTGAGCTAACAACAAAGAGACTGACTGACTGTAGAATGTAAATAGGAAGCTGGACTGGAACAGCTAAGGCAAAATAAGTGGCCACTTATGGCATCATGTATTACAAACTTTTCATTTCGGTTTCTTTTATGTTGAATGAAAAATTACTTTCTGCTGCTGTTTTGTTCATTTAGCATGAGCATTAATGACCAGTATTATGCAATAATGTCACTTAAAATGACACCCATACTCATATATTTGCATCCTGTAATGTGTAAAAGACATATGCAGTAAACATACCATATCTGACTTAAAATAAAACAGTTGATACCTTATTTGTCACCTTGCGTGCATGTCTCTGTACTTTATGGCAATGTTCAAGCCTCTTAATCATCTAATTCTGAATATACTTATGGAACATGTAACATGCGTGAAACCAACAAAATATGGAACACTCTTATATAAAATAATGATTAAAGTTACAATAATAATGAATTCAAAGCATTCAAAACAACTAAAAAAGAACTGGATGTAAGAAATTAATAATTTATTACAAATATTAAGTATTACCATAGCCACTGTACATATTTATAAAAATAGAATAAAAAATTTACATATATAACGTAAAAGATTTCAATTTTAACAGATTAATATTTTTATTTTATTTCCAATAAAACATTTCAGTTGAAAACAAAACTACAAATAAGAGAAACTAGTGAATACAGATGAATTTGAAATCAGATATTAAGAGGCCTGCTGATAACAGATATATCAAAATATGTAACCAAGCAAACATATGTGTTAACTGTGATGTATCACATGCAAAGGTAAAGGTAAAATTGTCCCTGTGTTCAATTAAGCACCACAACATGAAGGCAAATTGAGAAGTGGAAGTATAACTCCATGAATTCCTAAATTTGGCACTGGATAGATGTGAAGGGTAAACGTGAATGGTAAACTTCACATCCTGGCAGCTTTACTGCAGACAAAATAGACCCTAAACATCCTTTAAATAGGAGACTGGATAGGACTCACAGCAGGTCTGTATGTTTTGAGGAGAGAAAATTTTCTTACTCCTCCCAGGAACTGACACTAATGCCTTGGGATAAATGACTATTTTAAGAATTATGATATGATTTATCATGGTGTCAACAAATTTTGTATTATTAGTTTTCATATAGAGTTTTGAGAAAGTTTTTGTGCTTTTAACAGATTGGTGATAGGATTTCTCATTATCTGTTTGGCATTTAGACTTTTGCCAGCCCCAGTAGGATGTTTCATGAAATAAATCACGTCCAACACCAGCAAAATGCCAATTTAATGTCTTATCACTATGCAAGGTTCTGCAGGTGGTCTGGCCTGCAAGGATATGTTATTATATCTATTATGAACACAAAAAAAAGTTCATAAAACCCCATATCAGAATTTCTGGCTGTTATAATGCAGTTACTTCTCATATTCCTTTTTAAAGTATTTATTTTATGCAATACTTTCATGGAATCATTTTACACCTTAAAGTACTTCCACTTGGCTTAAATTTCTGTTTTCTCTTATAACTGCACTCTATCTTCATGAAAATCAATAAAACACTAGTTTCAATGGAACTCATTATAGTTAGTCCAGTTCTATTATATATACATGACAAAACAGAATTCACTCACAATAAAATATTGGGGATACTGTGATGGAATAGGGGAAGAAATTAAAGTAGTGGTTACTTCTTGCTGTCAGCAGAACTGCCGCTGACTTGCTCTGACAATACTCCGCTTGCTGCTGCCGGTGCTGCTGTAACTGCTGGGGTTGCTGGAGTTGGGTCATCTTGGAACAGTGGGTTCTTTACTTCCATTTCACCAGTCTGCAGCAACAACATTTAACAAAGGGTTCAAACACAGTAAATACATATTGAAACTGAAGAGAAGTCAATAATAACAGAAATTAGTATTTGAAAAGTTCTCAAAAATTGATATCTCTTTCTAAGTCACTTTTATGCAAACACTTATTCCAACTGTGTGTATTACTCTACTCATGCTACCAGCAAGTGTGATGCAAATGGTGATTGATATGGATGGATGTGAGAAACTCATTGCCAGAAATAATGCCTCATTTGTACTGTGCAGGTTTTGAATGCATGATGTGCTTGCATGTGTGTGTGTGTGTGTGTGTGTGAGAGAGAGAGAGAGAGAGAGAGAGAGAGAGAGAGAGAGAGAGAGAGTGAGAGAGTGACTGGCTGACTGGGCTACACAAAGTCCATTTTTATGTCTGTTTTAGTATTGCTATATTTCTTTAGTCTTATGTCCTTTCGCAAGGACCAACAAATCACATGTCAATATAATGTGTGAGTGAGCAAGTGAGTGAATCAATGAGTGTGTGTGCATTTGTGGGTGTGCATGTGTGTATTGGGGGTGTGGGGTGGGAAAGAATGGCTAATGCAATGTATTTTTTTTATGTCAATATTTTTCATATCCTGCATTTCTTTTGCAATAACAAATTATCTGATAGATCACTAAGCTGTATATGCATGTATATATACTCATACATGTACTCATGTGCATGCCTGTGGCTATTAAGTTCAGTGTTGCACTAGTAAACCGGAATAAAACTATATCTGGAGAAAACAACGTGCCCTGTTACTCTGAGTACTCTTGCAGTGGTTTCATATTGACTGCCTGCAGTTTCAAAAGACACAGTGGCTACAACTGGCACTACCTGGCTTGGGTTGGTTCACATTCTGCACATTTTACTGTAGCTTTTCACTCATGTGAGGAAACATCATGACATTATGGGTTTCTCCACTTTTATTTTTATTCTGACTGTTATTTTGTCATGGGCATCCAGAAAAAACTACCAGTTGTTCTCTATCACCTTCATTGGCCAAATTCGAGACTTTACCATAAGCTAGCACCTATGCAGACAAACTGCTACATTATCTTAGAAAAGAACTAATGTGGGAAGTCTGAACAAAAATCTGTGGGAAAAGGAACATTTTGTAGTAGTAACTACATTTAGTAGACTCAATATTCAGTGTTTACACATGTGTTAGCATGGAACTTGGTTAGGCTCTAATTGTACTTGTGACCTGAAAAAACAGAAAGCCATGCTCTACACTGGATCAGAACACTTTATGTATGAGCAGGCCACACCATCAAGAAGCAGAAAAGCAATGGGACACGTAGGTTATACAGTTAATATACAGCAACCAGATCACTGTACATTATGGTCTCATTTCTCTATTCTTTCTTGAACATTCTATCAAAGAGATCTCCAGAATGTTTAGAAAAACTGAAGGATGAACATTAAAATGTAAATGTAAAGTTCACCCTAGAACAGGCCACAAAGGCCCAGAGAGGGAGTAGAAGTATAGTTCTACTCTTAACATCGGCGCTAGTGGGGGTGGGTGGTCAACGCCACACCTCGGCCGCTTTACCCCCGGGAAAGACACGGTACCCACTGTATAGGAGGCTGGGTGGGCCCCAGGGCCGGTCTGGACGGGTGGGGAAAATTTGCCCCTCACCGGGAATCGATCCTCTGACCGTCAAGCCCGTAGCGAGTCGCTTTACCGACTACACTACACGGACCTCGATGGATGAACAGTAAACAGTGCCAACCCTAGCCACCAGCACAACAAACACGTGTTTTGTGGTTGAACATTTCCAGGGACTACATTTTAGCCCTCAGTTTTTCACAACAATCCACCGACAAAATTTGATTACCGCAAAAAAAAATTCTGTTTCAATTTTACAAATTTTGAACTGTCCAAAATATATGCGCATAGTGCAGATAAGTATGGGTAAAATCCAAGACTGATGGGGGATGGTTGGGCACAACAATTTGTTCGCTCGGGGCGGCTGAAAAAGTAGAGCTGGTGCTGACATTCACTGACGTAAAATTGACACAACAGCAAACAAATAATATCAGGCAGAATTAATTGTAACATGTGTGGAGACTTCTAAATGCAAGGATTTTGTATCTGACTGCACAATGACAACAACAAAAACCTAAATATATTTATCTGTATTTTCTTAATGGTGCATTTTAACACCAGTAAAAACAGACCTCTTATAAATCCAGAAGTTCAAAACAACCTGCACAAGAACAAATTCACAATGTTGACATTTCACCTTAACTTTAATTAATTTTAGCGGCAAATGTTTTATAGGACGAGAAAGCTTGTGACATATGGTGCCATTTTAGTGAGTGAGTTTCTAGATAAAAACTGCATTTGATGATGTACAATAACATTATGAATGTAAAATCTTTGCGAGGCTGCAAGAAGAATTATTTGACGAAGATTTATTTTCTTTTTGGCAGGAGAGGGCCAGACGAAACCACAATGCAGGCTATAAGTTCTGACTCCTAAATCTATGCTGTAGTAACGCAATGCCCTTAATCGAAAAGGAACATTCAAATACTGTCGGTTGAAATCTGTTCAAAATTGAATCAAAATTGGTTTCTTATACAGGATGGGGCATAAAGATCTCCCACTTTTCGATGGGGCACTGTGCGTGCTGTAGTGGTGGTAGAAAGTTGGGGGTAGTGTCATGCGGTTGGTTAGCCTCTACCATTGTTAGTACACAAAATGGGTTGGACCGGTGAACATCGGGGCTTTGTTGTTGTTCCCTGGGCATTTGATCTCTTTAAGGGGAGACGTGGAGTGGCCGGCACGGTCACCAGATTTAAGTCCATGTGACGTTTTCCTTTGGGGATACCTAAAGGAAAAGGTTTTCAAACATTGTCCTCGATCTCTTGAGGATTTGAAGGAAAGGATCCAACAGGAAATCAACTCCATTCCGCCTGAGCTAACCCGGAGAATGATGAAGAACTTCCGGGAACGTCTTCAGCAATGTGTTGCCAACGACGGCCGCCATATGTCTGATCTGATTTTAAAACCCATTTAAAAACTGTTTTTAATGTACTTTTCAGAAATATATTCAATTTTTTTCTAGTTGGCTTCTTTCATATTTTTTTTATACCTCTTCGAAAAGTGGGAGATCTTTATGCCTCATCCTGTATCACAGTACTTACTGAAGCCAGTCCGGGACATTCATACACCGTGTAATCACCTTCTTCGTTTTCTTCCTCACTCTCAGCTTCAGATACAGAACCATTGCGCTCATTCGTAACACGGCTGAAAATACAATGTGTGAATACAATATTAAAAACAATAATTAAATGAAAATATCACATAATTAACGTAGGTTTGAATTGATTTTTCCAGTTCAACGGCTTCTCTGTTACGACCAAAGCCTACAAATGTACGGGTGGTGTAGTTGAAGGCTCCATCTGAAATGTTACACCACATCAGGGATAATCAGTTGCTGACTTTCAAAGTAACACAGTACCTTCAAATTCAAGGATCTAAAGGTGCAAGGAAGACGTCTGATATTTGATGGATTTGCTCCTTGTTGGCTAGATATTTTTATAAACTTAAATAGTGTCACAATTCGTCTCAAGAGTCCTAGTAAGGCAAAATCACGGATTCATATTTATAACACTTTTCCTTGACTTTGTTGAGTAATATTTCCAACTGCCTGTGGATTGAACCACTAACCACACTCACATATTTATTTACACTTATATTTCTTTGTGATTCCAGACGTTTGCAAAGAGTATTTGTTGGTGAGTAGTACTATAATATTCCCTGAATTATTTTAGACAATGGAAAAGGATCATATATTTACGAAAAATACACGCATTTAATATTTACTAAAGGATTTAATCGCTGTACAACTTAGCTAGTGTAAATAATATTATTTATTTTGGCAATATGTTGCAGTCTAAAGTGGTGATCTTGAGGCCAGCAATATAAAAATTCATAAAAAGTGCTGTAGACAATTATGATATACGATATTAATAAAAGAGTTTTTTTTTACATTCAGACCAAATACATGCCACTGAATCTAATTTTATTATTATTATTATTATTATTTTCAAAACATTCCAATGTGTTGATATTGTCATGAGCTCTGTATGCACTGCTGACAAGTTTTTGACATAAAGACAGAGAAGAATCTTACTTACTTACTTTCTCCAGGGAGCAGAGTCCTTCTTGTGAAGCTAACTGGTTTTCAGCTAGTCAGGAAATTCCTCCCATTTTATGGAACCCGAAGTTCGTTACCGCATTCACAAGTGCCCGCCACCTGTCCCTATCCTGAGTTAGATTAATCCAGTTCATGCCTCCACATCCCACTTCCTGAAGATCCCTCTTAATATTATCTTCCCATCTACGCCTGGGTATCCCAAGTGGTCTCTTTCCTTCAGGTTTCCCCACCAAAACCCTATATGCGCCTCTGCTCCCCCCATACGCGCTACACGCCCTGCCCATCTCATTCTTCTCGATTTGATCGCCCGAACAATATTGGGTGAGGAGTACAGTTCATCATCATAAAATCACAGCACAAAAAACAAACACACGGAACTGGAAAAGCACACAACGTGGCAGAAACAGAATACTAAATGTGAGAGCTGTGAAAAGTGAACTGTTATTTCGGTTGAATAAGGGACAAAAATATTTTTGTTGTTCAATGGACACAGTGCACTACTACATAAGTGTAATATTATAGGAAGTAACGAATTTTGTTTGAATGGCCGTGGGCCTCAGAAATCCGGAAGTGTTGCTACCAAAAACATTTACACAGCCATACATGAATTAGTTGTAAAAACGAGCGTGTTAATATAACACAGTATTGATATCTGCACTCACAGACATAAAAATACGCAGTTACTGACATGTATAAAATTATCCATACATTGCTTTCAAAGTATGAAATACATCATAATCATGAGCCTCGGCTTGCCGTGGAACTTTCTTACATGACTCTCTCCCTGGTGACTATCCACCATTTTTCGATCCCCACCTTCAAGTCTTCCGCCACACCACCCATCCACTTAAGTTCAGGTCTCCAAACTGTCATCTTCATTCAAGTCTCAAATCCATTATTCTGCTGGGTATTTCATTACCCGGTCTTTGAAAACGGCCCGGCCCTCGTAGCCTCGCCAACCTTATTATTCTAACGCTATGCGGTGGCCGACAGAACGGTTACAATTCTAGTTTGTGTCTTATTCTTCATTCCTTTCTCTTGCGCTGGACCGCATCTTTTCTATAGCATTTTCCTTTCAAAGGTATACGAGTACAGTCTTAATTAAGCTGCTTGTATTAATGTCCATGTTTGGCTTGTATACGTCAGAACAGGTCTTCCGAGGCTTTTGCACATCCTGACCTTCGTTCCACCACTAAACAGTAGCGACTGAAAATATCTTTGATATCCATGTATCACTTTTTTGCTTTATAGCACGGGATTAATACGTTTTAATATTACTTGTGTTTACCTCATTAGGTATATAAAAGTCAATGACCACTGAAGGAAAGCCCGACCATTGTGGAAACGAATAAACTAGAGTTCGTGTGTCTATGTCTTCAGAAAAGCTTTCAAGAAAATATATGTTCTAAAATATGACGATATGAGCTTATCTGAGTCCAGTAATGAACTGTCAATTAGATTGACGTGTCGATATCAGTATACGGGAGCATTAAACACGCTACATCAATGTGGGACGTAAGAATAGGCAAAAGGAGAAATGGGTGACCGAAGATCCGGTGGGCAGACGCGTTCAATAGAGTCGCAGGACAAAGGTCACGATCAGTCAAAAACAGGAGCGAATGGAGCAGATACACGCTACATTCGTAAAGCCAATGTTACACACTCCGCAGAGGCAAGCAGCATGTGGATGCACCAGTGAATTTAGTGATGCAAGTGACAAACTGCCGGACCGAAGCAAAATTGTATTACATGTCCAGGTGTCCATGCGACGTCTTTAGGAACAACTCAACTTGTGATAAGAGACTCGAGCTTACCTTGGTACCAACAGGAGGCCGCTGCCCCCCAGTGGGATTCATCAAGCTAATATATTTATTTACTTATTTATTTATTTATTTAAATAAAATAAGAATTTGAAATGAAATTAGGAAATTGCTGGGTGACACTTTAAAGCATTCTTCTGGCGGAGCTGAAGAAAAGCATTAATAGTGTAGTTGTGCTTAAGTATAATATTAAAATGAAAATTAAATTAAATTTATAAACATATTAAGTATATATTTTACTTAATTTTAAAGTGTTAATAGTTTACAGCATCAGCGCAAGCAGCATTTTTTTTTGCAAGGTGGTGCGTGTGACTTGGATGGTGCATTTACCCATATGAAAGGCGACTAGATTATTTTAATGATCAATACTAGAAAATACACTACCACAGCTCTCACTTAATTAACATGGTGGCGTTTCGGTAGAATTTTTATTTTTCGATTTAATAAATTATTAAACATAAAATAAATTGTTTCAAAATGAAAGTGTGGCATAAGTGCATCACTTACTGCTGGCACCCCTTGTCTAGAGTTTGAGTAGGGATATGAATCACCATCTCATGAATTCTAAACAGGAGTTTGTACACCCACTGCACACCAAGCCTTTATGGACGAACAGAGTGTCGGTGAGGTTTCTTCGTGCCAGAAAGTGTGACTAGACCCAGCACCATGAGAGAGTGAATGATGACCGGCAGTCATTATTGCTGCAAGCCATTTCACAATGTCAACGTGACCAATGACAGGAACATGACTTTGCACTTTGCATATAATGTATATGACTCTTTGGGATGTTCAATAACTGACATCCCAAACGAAGTAAATATTTCACAGGTTTTAGGTCAAATTTCAGCGGATGTTTCTAGAACGAATCCAAAGGATAACTCAGATTTATAATGACAAACATGCATGCAAAGCAGAACGTTACTACAGCATGTTATTAATAGTTTCAGATTTCATCATCATCGTGGATGATGTATGTCTTCTTCTGGTATGTGACGCTGCGTAACTGGGTAGTTGGTTTATGACGTTTCGACAACCACTACCTTGAAATAACTTGAAATGCCAACTTGACGCAACAAAGTAATTTTATTGATGTACTCTTAGCTCGACATGTTTCGGGTACATACGCCCATCATCAGGAGCATTAGATGTTGAGTTGCAGCATGTGGTTTTCTGCACCGAGTTTTTGGATGGGTGGTGGTCTTGAGAGCCGCTGTGTAGGTCGTGTTTACGGCACAATCCGCACCGTACACACAATCTACACAGTGGCTCTCAAGACCACCACCCATCCAAAAACTCGGTGCAGAAAACCATATGCTGCAACTCAACATCTAATGCTCCTGATGATGGGCGTATGTACCCGAAACATGTCGAGCTAAGA
>Ga0123352_10002500_pt1 | contig 25688 bp, 15 predicted proteins | sample TergutLab28metaG_FD_89700 | JGI IMG/M metagenome (GOLD analysis project Ga0123352, IMG submission 89700) | Labiotermes labralis P1 segment gut microbial communities from Petit-Saut dam, French Guiana - Lab288 P1 | ecosystem: Host-associated > Arthropoda: Insects > Digestive system > Gut ...
AAATAAGTGTACGTGAAGTGGTAAATAAGTGTACGTGAAGTGGTAAATAAGCTGTCTTTAGTTGGTGGACAAGGATTCATAAAATATAGCTGTTCAAAGAAGTGTACCACGAAGAAGTGTTTGTGCAAATCAGCCAATCTACTTTGTAACTCAAAATGTCACAACAGGCAACCTTGCTGTAACAAGTGAGTTTAATTATGATTTGATAATGTTCAAGGAAATTCTGATTAATAAGTTCCATTTATTTAATGAACATTTTCTTTTAATACATTACTTAAATGCAGTAAAATATAAAGCAGTTAAGTTTAATGTTATTGTAGGCTTCGTTTAAATTTAAATATTCAAAGGCAAATTATTGTAACGGACTGGAGTAATGGGGAAAAATATAGAGTTTAATCTGATAATAGAATGCTGTTTTAATTTCCTATTCCATTCACATAGTCTTCAAATAAACAAAAATAATTAAAAGTTCGGTTGAGTATACCAGATATCCGCGTAAGGGATTGCGATGCGCAAATCACGCATCTCCCGAACCCAAGCCCTATGGCGGGACGCGGACTGGTCGACCCAGGTATCGCTTGCTACTGTTGTGCCGAAAATAAGCTAAGCTAATTTAAGTATGGACCCGGTACAGTAAATATATAAAAACTGAGTTTCATAGAATTATGCAAGATAAGTGACCGCCAAAATATTTTAAACTTACATGTTCAATGAATAATTAAAAGTTAAAACACACACACACACACTTACAAAGCATAATCACAGCCAAACAAAACGGACTTTTACCAATACGTGTCGGCAACCGACATGGTTCGGTAAAAGCCCGAAATGGAAGCGTTTCCAAGCATTTTTCAGACTTTTACCACCTCACTATGGTAAATGCTAGGATTTACTGGTAAAACCTAGGTTTTACCAATCTTCGGGCTTCTACAGTAACATATTCAACCAGCAAGACAACTCATTCAAAATTAATAAGCCGCGCAGTACTTTCCGTTGCAGGGTATAACAAACAAGTGTATTCTTACAAGCAGATAATGAATTTTACTATATACAAAATCCTTCCATCTCCTAACCTGTCCATTAGCGCGGATTTATTCACGAGAAATACCCAGCTTATTGTGTTTCCTGCGTTGCTCACCAGCACAGTTTTCATCAGGATCTGCAGTAGTTTATCGCGCCCTTTTCATTCGCAAAGAGACAAATTGAACGCGGTTCTCTTTAATATCAGATTTTCCGTTTCTGTTTTACTCAGATATTTGTCTGAAATGATCTATTTTTTGCGTCCATGCTCTGTTATTGGCCTTGCATGTTTTGTCGTATGCATGATGAGTAAGAAGCATGTTCACTGCATTATTAATTTGTGCAGAAACAGTAAGTAATTCTGCTACAACGTTATCATGTATTATTTAAACTAGCGGCTTCACATGACTCGTGAGGAGCAACAGTTAAATCCTGGCTTATTTTCACTCAGGAGCGGAAGATAAAAATTAGACGCCTCTTCCTATAGAGAAAAGTTGCAATGGCCATGAAGATGAACGTGAAGTTCTAGCTGTTAGATGGAATGCTCAGACAGACTGATGTGATGACTTCCAGATGCTGCATCTGCTGGACCCAACTGAAGCCGTGTGTTAGACAAGGACAAGCGAGGCTTTGTGGTTGATGTGGGGATGTGTTCAGTACGGCAGCGTTCCTCAACTGGTGATGCGCCGACCACTATCGGTGCGCCAATTATATTCAGCATTCCATTACAAGCCTGTATATATGTGTGTGGGTGTGTGCGCTTGCGCGCGTATGTGTATAGGATTACTATAAGCCGCTTTTTGGAAATAAGACCGAAAAGTGTCGCTAGTCATTTGTGGCTGATAGTTTCTGTTCAGCATTACAGCTTATTTTATTTGCTCTTCTTTAGGATATTGACAAGCGGAGTCCTAAAAAAGGAGAGATACGGGTTTTGAATCTGGCGTTGCATGCGATATAGACGGAGAGAAGGAGCCATCTTACGAACCGCAGTGCGTGACAGCTTCAGAGATATCGTGTGTGAATTGCAGTATTGAATGTTCAGTAGAACGATTATGTTCATTGATTTTAGTAGTTATTATGAACACTTAAACATAATTAGATTTTCAGGCTATTATTTGCACTGTACGGTGTGAGACATGTGGTATCGGTTTCTCTGTGATGATTATGAAAACAACACAAGATTATTCAATTATCGTACTGTCTGCTGGTGTGTTCACCATAGGGCATTCAACTTTGAACTAATTTATAGATTTCCACAAAATTTATTTTAAATGTCTGCTGTTGGAGACCGCTTGTTACAGTTTGCTCCTGATTTCCAGCACTTGGTAATAACAAAATGACTGACGCAGGAACTTCCGACCGCGACAAAAATGGTGATACCAATGATTCTGGAATGTGTAGTACATCTGCTAAAGTTTGCTGTTTTGGGGGAGTGAGTGTTCGATGTAAGGCAACAAAATTATTCCGGTGACGTAGCTAATTTTCATGTACGTGGCATTAAGTTTGACAACAATGGTACCTAACGAACAACTGGTGCTAGCAGTGTGACATTTTGTACCAAGGTATACTATAAATATTTGTTCTTTTTGTATTGGTTTGTGCTATAAGTCAAAAACTACAAACAAGACGGCAGTGCGAAGCTTGTAATTTATACCCAGCAGAAATTAACGTACACAAAATCAGTATTTGGGTAAGAATTAACCCCCACCACCAAAAAAAAAATAATAGTCATACTGGAGTGATAATACTTGTAATTAATAGCAACACAACAACAACAACAACAACAACAATAACAGTCTAACATATTGACACTTACAGGTAAGAGTACGTTCTGATTCAGTTTGGATTAGATCATAAAATCACGGCCCCAGAAAGGTACGCCATGAGTCAGATTTCATTTGACTGTTGAGTTACAAACTTAGTTACTGGAGTGCGTGTAACATTAGGAATACAGGATTTGTAGGATTGCAGTAGATACTAATTCATGCGAAGTGTGACATAAGGATAAACATACCGACAAATTCTGTATGAAAGCCGGCGATTGTTACGAATTTTCTCAATTTTCTGCTTGCGTGTGGTTTTGCTCCCCGCCTCATGTTAATTCTTATGTTAGGAATGTGTCCCATACATTTAACATAGACGACTGCTGTACTGCATTAATAGAACCAAAATAAAGAAGAAGAATACAATGTTGAGTAATGTTTAAGCTCTCGGTGCAATATGTAATAAATAGAGCTGAAAATAATAAAAATCATGAATAGACTACGATTAATTCGATCGGTGGGCGGCTGTTCACAGGTCCAGGTCCGTAGCCACTGACTTATATTCCAGTTCGATTGTTTTGTTAGAAATATACGCGTACCAGCTGTTTGCAGAACAGTTTGAGCATGCAGAATGCATAAATGCTGTCCGAAACTCGTTTTCTCTTCGGTTTGCAGTTCCGGCATTTCGTCAAGGATCACTTCACGCCCTGGGCTTTATTTTTCTGCTGTAGCGGAATAGATACGTTTAGTATTTCTCGTAGCTACGTAATTAAATTCATACGAAATAGACGCCGTAGAAACCCTTACCCATATGCCTTCATATGAAGTCTTTCGAGAATACTCTTGTCGGTATTTTATCATTTTATGTTCGTATGCGCTGTCGTATCTATAGACTTTTGAACATATTGATGGCTCTTAGTGATGTATGAAGATCACGCCACTAAATACCACTCCACCTTTGTGCCTAATTATTAATTACCTGTTACCATTGATATCAACGTGACGGCAGTGCAAACGTCTGATGTGAGGGCGACAGTACCGCTACATGTCAACCCCTCTGTTCTTTTTCGTAGTAGAACACGGCGCCTGCGTGGAATCAGTATGAGCTTTCATGCTCATGGCTGCCATTCATGAACCAGTGGAGCTTAGCAAGGGTGATAATGGGAATAAATGCTTACACACTGCTGGAAACATTTTTGAGGTTTAGCTTGTCAGTTAACAGTTACAAACTTGGAAACGGTGCGGTGTCTTACATATATATTTTTTTATGTCATGTAGGCCTTTCCAAATCATCTACAGAAAATTAAACTCTTTCATATTTGGGTCAGCAAGTAATGGTTCAAGCTATTTCAGTCTGCAAAACTTTATTTAACCTTCGTGAAACTAAAATAAATATTTGTTTCAGTTGGTCAGAATAATCCTCGATTCTGTATGTTATCTGCTCGTCTTGTTTCAAACAAAATCCCAACTGCAGAGCCGTAAATTATTATTATTATTATTATTATTAGTAGTAGTAGTAGTAATAGTGGTGGTGGTAGTAGTAGTAGTAGTAGTAAAACAAGGTAAATAGATCCCGTTATAGGCCCGGTGTGGCCCAGAGGGTGGGTAGAGGTATAGCTTTACTCTTCCATGACTGCTGCACTAGAAGAGGGTGAGTGGTCAGCAGCACGCCCCGCCGCACTTTACCCCCGGGAAGGACCCGGTACCCATTTTACAGGAGGCTGGGTGGGCCCCAGGGCTGGTCTGGACGGGGGGGAAATCTCGTCCCCACTTGGATTCGATCCCGGACCGTCCAGCCCGTAGTCACTATGCCGACTGAGCTACCCGGCACATAGTAGTAGTAGTAGTGGTGGTGGTGGTGGTGGTGGTGGCGGCGGCGGATTCGATGGCGGTAGTACGTGAGAGAATGCCCAGTCTCATTTCGCAGCGCAACCACAACGGTGGCCCCACCACGAATTCGAGGTTGTTGTCTGTTGCATAAATAATTACTTTCTGACCACCTTGATCTAGTAATAATTGCCACGGCTTTTCTTTGCTATCCACCCTATGGCAGGAAGTACGGAGAAGTGAAATTTCTTAGGTAGGGTGGGAGCGACAGATTTTTCTTGCAAATCGCATAAAAAAAGTGTGTGAAGGATTTCCCGTAACACTCATTCTTTTGATTCCAATCTGACATTCTTTTTACTTATTTTTTAAAAGAACCGTTTTGTGTTTTGGCTTCTCTGTGCAGCTTGCTGTGCAAACAGCCGTTCAATATAGGAAATGCGATGCCTATCGTACCTGCAAGGCATTCACTCCAACAATTCATATATTTTAGGCCAAAGTTTCTTGCTTTGACTTTCATGCTTTCATGATTTTTGGTAAGAATGTTTAGCACTAGCTTGAAATATGAAACTTTAGTTTAATGGATGGATTGACATGAAAAATTATTCCTTCCAAACTGTGATATTCCAAGTTACGTTACGCATATTGTACCGGACAGTGCTTTGCATGTTAAGACACATTATCATAGAGCAACACATGCGTTTTAGTTTACTTTTCTTCTTTACATGGGCGTGTGTCATCAAGGGCGTTCGTCCGTGTGCCCTAGCAACATCTGTAACAAGTGAAGGCTTTTGTAGTTGTTACAGCATTATGCAACAAGGCACTATCCCAGATTTATTTCTGTCGTTACGTGGTAGTACCTTTTATGCTGTTAGGTGGTAGTGGAATAAAAATTCCATTAATGTAGGTTACCATGATTTTATGAGATACAAGAAAACTATGAAACGTCTTTGATTCTGGGTAAATGACCAACTTGATGCGCAATTACGTTATATAATGCGTTTATTATTATAGTCCTCTACATGTTTCGAGCAACTCTGTGCTCATCATCAGGAGGTCAAATTGTATTAATACAGCATCTGGTATAGTATTCTCTATAAGTGATCGTCCGGTGTACACACCTACACCGGACGGCCAGAGAGTACTATATCAGATGCTGTATTAATACAATTTGACCTCCTGATGATGAGCACAGAGTTGCTCGAAACATGTAGAGGACTATAATAATAAACGTATTATATAACGTAATTATGCATCAATTTGGTCATTTACCCAGAATCAAATACCAGGATGCACGGTCAGCAAAACATATAATTCTTTGAAACGTCTGTTGAATTTTAGAACCTAAAACGACCACTTCGTGATGTCACGAATCTGTACATGTATTTGGTTTTGGGCTTGATGATGACAAATTATGGTCCGTGGGTTTTGATTTAAATATGGTTATACACTTAACAGTTTTATGGCTGCAGGACGAAACCGTAGGCATGTGTCGAAAAATTGAAATAGGCCTACATGCTACTGAAAATAGTACAGAGACACGCGCCATTAAATTAGTAATTGTTATTATGCTGACACCTACTGTATCTTAGGCATTTTCGACGCATCTGACACATCATGGTCATATTTGATGGTTTAGTTTTATTGGACAATTGTTACTTTAGCTTATGGATCTTGCCAGTTAAAGAAGATTGACCTCATACGTTAATCTTCATGTCGCAAGCCGTGTGCTGGGAGATAGCCGTTTAAAGCCTGGCCACTGTATGTGCCACCTGTTGTACCATTAAGAAATTCTGCATTTTCTCGCACAGTGTATTTGTGTGTCTCAGTTTCAAATGATTCTCACAATAAATATCGATTATTTTTCTATGCCGCATTAACCGATTGGTCTTTCTGATGGACACGGTCTAGGTTTCGTCTGACGTAGGGATTGGATTTTTGTACCTAATCTTGATGTACGTCGGGCTTCAGGTAGCTAAATAAATGTTTAATTCGACAACACTGTGAAAATACTGGAAAGAACATCAATAAAGTAGTTGCTGAAATTAATTAATTGGGGGGACGGACTCGTATCGGAGCAGGTGAATGTTGGCAGACGTGATGACAATCGCAGCAGCAGAAGCTGTAGTAATGGCGTTGGTGGTGGTGGTGATGGTGATGGTGATGGTGATGGTAGTGGTAGTAGTAATAGTAGTAGTAGTGGTGGTAGTAGTAGTAGTAGTAGTAGTAGTAGTAGTAGTAGTAGTAGTAGTAGTTGTTATTTTGTTGTAGTACCAGCAGCAGCAGCAGTAGCGACATTGGTGGGGGATCTGCGGAAATGTGTGTTAAATGGGCATTTTGGCGAGTTTTCTCGAGTAGAGAATTCTGCAGCGCCAATGGACAAGGCTAAAGAGTAGCCGCTGTAACATTAGCTTCAAGTTCTGAACAGCGGTAGGAATGTGATGAAGTTTCTCAAATAAATTGCGTCAGAGTGGCATGAGATGCTGGTGAAATGTCGTGTGGAATAACACTTATGCTGCTTACGTTCTTTCAGGTGCCTCAACCTAGATGGTGACACTAACACGTGCCGTAAGCCAAAAATTAATAATTAATGCAAAGTGTCGGACCTTTACATGTATGAATATCGGAATTGCTTTGAAAGGAAAAGGTGATTTGAAACGTTTCTCGGTCGCTCTGTAGGCTGTAATCCGGTAACATTTTAATCTTTACATAGTGATCTGGCACAAATTTAGACTAAATTACATTACACCGTTGTAATATAACCGTTTCGCATATTGGCCGTGGTTATGATATTAGCCTTTTGAAAATTATTTCTTCGTGGATAGTTTGTAGGTATTATTTCACACGCCTAATGTCATTGGTTTATGAATCACTGCCATAAAACTAGCTCCATGGAAAAACAGACGTTGGGAAGCTACTCAGTAAATAACTCTGCATTTTATGAAACCGGGACGTCCATTGCCGTATTCACACGGCTGGCCACTTGTCCCTGCCCAGAGCTGGATGAATCGAGTCCACGCACTTCCCTCCAGGTTTTAAGATCCGTGTAGGTCGATATATTATTTTTCCATTTACGCCTAGGTCTTTCAAGCGGTCTGTATTGTCTGAGTTGCACACATCTTCAATGAAAGACGTCGGAACAAAATGGCAATGACGGCGGTTCATGGATGCTTCTGAGGACATTTCTGTCATGAAATGAATCGTGTGGAATGTGGACTAATAGAATGTCAGTAATATTTTGTACCGTTACTCTTAGGGCCATTTCGGCAGAATTTATGAAACCCTTCAGGGAAATACGATATGGAAGTGATGACGCGTGGTTATGTAGAGGGAGGGGAAATAAAGTTGGATTTGTTGTAGTTTTGTTTGCTTGTGTAGGACACATGCTTCCCCTAACCCCTAGGGTATTGCATAAGAAATTGTGAACTGTAATGTATACAAAAATATCGCACTATGAATGCGAAGCAGTCAGTCAGATATGCCTGTTTTACGTTTAGGGAAACATTAAAATGAGATTTTTGTGGACAATTTGGAATGTAGTGGCTGCAAGTTCTCTCACGTGCTAATCATGAGAGAATATGCGCTAAGGCAATGAGTTGAAATATGTTTGGTTACATTTCCGCCGAGTAAATATGTTAACGACTTTTTTTTTAGGAGTTCCAGTATTTTTTAACCATTGGCGTCAGTGTGCTTCGTTCCAGTACCGCTAAAAACATACAGAGAAATGCTTGCTTGTCATTTGGGGTTTTACCCATTTCAGTTTTTGTCTTTGTCATATCACTGCCTCAGATTATAAGATAAGTTCCTTATGAAAACACGTTCGTAGGATATTCTGTAGGGTTCCGAAAATGATGTACCTTCTGAATTTATTTACTTTATGGACCTTTTACGTCATAAGTATTCAAATTTAACACACTACTACGTTTCGGGGACAGAATCGATCCTGTCTTCAGGCTTCCGGTCCTCGAAACGTAGTGGAGTGTTAAATTTTAGCACACACGATCAATGAATTCAGTCTTTTATGGGCTTCCGTAGGTAAACCAGCTTTGGAGTGCTCATAAGTAAAGCTGCAAAAATGCGCCCATTGGCTTTTTATCATCTCTCCTTGTCTGTGCGCATTTAAAAGCTCGAGAACCACTGAACGGAGTTTTGTTAAATTCGTTTCTGGGGGACTTCTGTTAAAATTTTTACACTCGATTCATTTTTAATCAGACAACGGTAACAGACACTTCACGTAAAGACTGCATGCATCTCTGCGCGTGTCTGGTGCGTAACTCGCTAAATGTTTGTCGGAGCAAGAAATGTTACGAACACGTGTTACACAGTGGTGATTCCCAAACTCGCAGCCCACCTTGACGCCATGATACCGGCTGCCCAACACCATGGAAATCTGATCTTTTGTGCCATAATTCGAACTTACGTCCTACAATGTCATGGGCCCGGTCAGATCAAGGGCTTTTGTACATTTTAAATTAATGTTAGAAGATGCAAAATTGAGACAGTTCTAATCAAGACTTTATTGTTTTCTTTGGCCTGGGGAAAACCTCCATTACTCTACTTAAGTGGCGGAACACATCGATCTACCTCGCGGGACGCCACTGTTCGGCGGAGTCGTAATAGTAAAATATGAAATAAACTTTTTACCCATTGCTCTTGTCCGTAAGTCTTGTGGTTTTTTGAGACAGTTTGGGAAAGTTCGGAAAATTTCAACGAGCGGTTCAGAATTGTTACGCTTTGCATACGTTTCTTAAATTGTTTATATTACAGGGCTTGACGAAAGAAAGGCACACGTCAGAATTCCAATATCAAACCTGACACCTCCGTTACTAAATGGCCTAAGACTTTAAAGACATGCAAAATTGTAAACATCAGCATTTCCTTCCGATTGAGAAATTAAAAGAATGGTACATTACCAAGAAACTTACATTTTACGAAAACGTTAGATATGACTGTATAAAAAATGGTGTGGAAGTGATGACACTTCTTTTAACGAGATGTCAGATACGAAACCCATCGACTGAGACGGCGGAATGATTATTTCATTTACGACTGTTGCACCGAACACCAACTTTAAAATATTATAGCCTAGCTGTACAAATGTCATACCATTTCAAAGCTTCTGAATGTTCCTGCAAAAATGTTTGTTTGTTGTGTAAACACGTGAACACTACTTTAGTTGTAACAGTGACTGTACACCCAGCAACGTCCAACTGTACCTGTGTGCATGGAGGAACGACGTAAATAAAGTGGTTATTGAAATGCTGGCTTAACCTGTCTCATTCTGGAACTGAAAATAGTTCCTTAAATGCTTGTTTGTGCTAATGGAAAATGAACATGACGTCATATGTTACAGGGCCTTATCCTGCTTCGCTGACCATTAGGAGAGCAATGGTACAATAGCTGCAATATAGTACTGTTCCACCGCTATTGGCCTTCACATAAACTTTCTCTGTTACCACCGTGTTCCTCACGGTCTCCTTTTATGGGCTTGTTTTGTATGTGAATCCCTTAGAATCCAGCATGGCTACAGACATCAGAAAGATAAAAGATGAAGGTACAAGCCAAAGAGAATAGTAAAAATAGCGTAAAGTAAATAGAATGGAACCAAGTTCTCCCATATTCTCCTCTCATGTGGGAGAAATATTTTGTGAGAGTGATAAAACCTGTGTTAAGATATTTCGGCCCAGAAGGGGAGCTTCAAAAGTAGAGAAACAAAGTTTTAGATGTTTCTCCGATTTGTGGGGTGTCTGCGTTTTATTCCTTATACCATGTGGAAGGTGTTTCCCATAGGGCATTGTAGGATCCCTTCTTTTTATGTCTTCAACAACCTTTACTGTCTGTTCGCTGGACTATCTTTTCAGCCAGTTTAAACCCAAGTGTGCAGATATATGTATAGGCTTGTGTGTACGGTACCGTTATTCACCTGTGGCCACAGTCAGTGACGCATTAATTAGATAGTAGTTGTAATTATGAAGCTGTAAAATACGTCTTTGAAATTCTACTTCATGTTCGGTCATGTGCAACAGAGTATTGTGTGGCTTCGAAAGTAATTATTACTTACCGTGTACAGACAAAATAATTATCAGTATTGATTAGTCTAGTGTAATGGTGGTTTATGTCCGATGGTCTAGCGTGAGCTTTCTGGCCATTAGGAGCCAGACACTAGAGGAGAGTTGTGTGTAAAATGAAGAATTTTGGCTACTTTTGAAGCTATATGTTTGCCGAACAACGTGTCATGTAACAACAAATGGTCTCCCAGTGACAATGAATGTGTACAAAATTCTCAGTGTGTCTGTACTTAGCATATACGCCTACATTTGAACAATACGTTCTGTCATTTTCTTTCATTCTGTAAGCCGCCGGTGTGTGGAAGGTGGCACATACTTTTTTTTTGTAGCCGATGGGTAACGATATCTGGAGATAGGATAGGCGTAAGTATGGCGTTTTGTAATTGCAACGCTTCTGGAGGGAAGATGCTGTTAGGGGTACCCTACTACCGATGATGTGAAGTACAACATTCTGGAGGTAGGGTGCTGTTAAGACTAAACTGCTACCAATGATGTCAAGTACAGCGCTTATTGAGGGAGGGTGCTGTTAGGAGTAGATTGATGCCGATGGTAAGTGCAACAGTAGCGTACAGAGAGGAGGGTGCTCATAGGAATAGATTGCAACCGATGGTAAGTGCCACAGTTCGGGAAGGAGGGTGCTGGTAGGACTAGACTGTAACCGATGGTAAGTGCGACCACAGAACTGGAAGGAGTATGCTGTTAGGACTAGACTGCTACCGATTATAAGTGCAACAGTACTGGAAGGCGGGTGCACGTAAGATTAGCCTACTACTGGTGATGTCAAGTGCAACACTTCAGGGGGAAGGCTGCGGTCAAAACTAGACTACTGTTGTCGACTTACGGGAACAGCTATGACGTTTGCAGCCTATCGTAGGTGGAAATGAGACCGTTAGATGTGTGTGAGCTGTAAGCGATGTACTCCAGTTAAACATATTGTTCTGTAATGCAGTTGTGTTTTGTGGGTGCGAGCTAATTTTGTTACTCGTTTTGTCTTCTGTCAGGTAAGATACATTCATAAATTTGACTCAAGCAGTCTTTAAGAAGAAAATTGCACAGGACTGGGCCCACATGGTGAAAATACTAAAGAAAGTTAGCCATTTGTTTAGAGTGACCACGTGTCGTTGTGTGGTATGATAGTTACTTGCTTAAATTAAATTAATTAAACGTTGAGGGGGGGGGGGGTTGCTTGTGATGCTGCTGTGGTGTATGAACCGAACTGAATATGCCAGAAGGAAAGGCCTTCATGATTGACCACATTCTGAAGACATGTGATAATATGGCCCTCAGACTTCCTCTTACAGTTGCGATCTTAGTCAATTGAATTTACCGGAGCTAAAGTGAAACGTTTTATAAATCCTATAGTGTGGGTTTGGAGTTCTCTTTAAACCGTTTGTATGATTTTACCGATGCTCATTTATCTTCACAAATTTGATTGGCAAGACTGCCTGCCGTCACTCTGTGAAGACAGTTGAAGAAGTTTGTTGTAAAAAGGGTAGGGTCACAATATGAAACAGGGAGGAAATGTCTTTGACAGCAGAGTATGCAGTGATAACATATGGAGATACGAACTCAGATTTCTCAGGCTCTGAACTAGCATATCCCCTGGATTACCCTGTTAGTAACGACCATACGTAAAATTTAATAACATTTCAGACTGAAGAAACGGCTGAATTGCGAAATCCATCAGCATCCATAAGCATGTTTCATAATCCTTACGTGCAATTTGTCATTCTAATCTTATTTAAAAAAAAACGCAATTCGGTGACAGAGACGTATTTTTGACAGAAACTGTAAGTTTTCTCGTCAAGGTTATCCCGGAGATGAGGACCGCTAAGGCTGTCGTCGTGAATGATGTGGTCAGTCGAGGAATATACTAGCGATGATGTTACGTGCAACACAGTAAGGTGGCCGGCGTGTTTGACTCAGACGTGATCCACCTCTCGCAACATTGACACAGTAACGCCACTGCCTAGTATGAGTTTACTGCTCCTATTCGTAGCCGTATCGCTCAAATAATCTGAATTTTCGGCGTTCCATGGAAGGCCGTTCAGAAGTTCTGTTACAGTTATGCGTAATCTGTGTCGTTTCGATGCGTGTTTGTGTCAATGAATTGCATAGGTGCGAAACTATTGATTTTGCTCTAGATGAACGAGATGTGAGTACGACAGCTTCGGTTGTTCCGACTTGATGGCATTTCACCTCACTTATCCTTGTGCGAAATTTTGAAATCGTATTTGCACCATCCAGTGACACTGACTGCTGTAAATAACGGTCGTTCTTATTCAATTCTATGGGAAAATAAAGTGATGGTCCTATGTTTTGTGGCTGTATCTGCTGTTCTCAAGTTAAACCTGACAAAGAAGCATCTGGTAGGACTCATAATTCCTGCTTCCCCACTGAAGATTTACAGCCTTTAAAACCCTCGAGTTTTATGCCTTATTTAGATAAGCATATTCCGGGTTTATAATCCAGCTGTAATGAGCTAGTTGCCGTTTTCGTGCAGGTGGTTCAAGAGCTGAATTCTGGCCCAGTCGAATATTTATTGGTCGTAAATATTTTACGCATCAGTAAGTAATAATAATTATTATTATTAGGCTGAAACAAATAATAATAATAATAATAATAATAGGTTAATCTGTAACGTACTTGTATGTAATAAAAATATCCATCTATTTTATACGAGCTCAAAATGAGGTATCAGATATGAGCTCTTAAATTTTATTTGGTCTATTGACTTAACCATCTTCAAATTAGACTCTGAAGTAGCAAATTTATACTCGTTTGTTTTTGTCTGATATAGCTCAGGGATGTACCATGGAGACAGAGGTAAAAGATTTCAATGAAATGTTGGTATCTGTGTACCGAACAAATGCCATTGCATTCCTGAACACCGCAGTGTTAATACTCACCATGTTGAGAACCTCAGGTCTCATATATTTTGTTGGTTGCTTGTCTCTACTTTGTAGAATAGGATCAGATTTAAGTGTCTTGTAACGTGGAAGTTAGTCCTTATGCCCTGTGTTGTCTGGCACCCCCACAAAAATGTAATGTGGAGATAGAGCAAGAGCCAAAAAGCGCTCCATCATCTTGGATTCAAGAAATGGAGAAGTACTCAAGTGGAAAGATTTGGCTAGCGCCTTTCTTCCTGATCTCTGTCTATACTTTTCATCCTCTTTCCTCGCTTCTACTACTTCCCATAACCGCCTTAACGTCGGTCTGTCTCTTTCAAAACAAAACACTTTTCCACTCAATTCTTTTTGGCCTTTTCCCCATTTTTTTCGATAAGTTTTTTATTTAGGTTCAGGAAAAAAACTTTTGGCAAATGGAGGGTAAAGCAGAGGAAAGCTGTGAGATGATAAAGTAGAAAATAAACTTTAAGAAGTTAACGGGGAGGAGCGCAAAGTAATTGAAAGGATGGTTGTGGTGGTGTTCTTCGTCATAAGGTATTCAGCTGCATTGCAAAGATGCACAACAAAATGATGCGGTTGTACATTTGTACAAGTTACCAGAATGTCTTCTGTGCTGACCTAAATACTCCTTGTCATTTTTTTCGTAAATGTTTACGACTTTCACCCTGAACTCCTTGCTTTGCATTCTTGTGATGTGACGTTAATTGACGCATTATGTGTTTCTGCGTCTATTTGTGGGCCGTGCGCCAAATAATTAATGTCATTGATATAGGCCAGAACTAGTGTCACTTTACAGCAGAAATTTCGTTGTACGTGCATTATATTATTCCGGTTTTTCAGACAAGCTGTGGTAGCCGTATAATTGTCAATAATAATAATAATAAAGTACCAAGAACTGGCGAATGAAATATGTGCTATGTGTAAGCAAAAGGCAGCACAAGTGATCCCGATAGTAATGTCATCTACAGGAGTAATTCCAAAGTCGCCGTCACAAAATCTAACAAGACTTAACTTGCACCCGAATACATATATACAACTGCAAAAATCTGTAATTCTTGGCACATGTTCAGTTGTAAGAAACTTTTTAAACTATAAATAAGACCGCCGAGCCTAATCCTGTTGATTACTACATTCCAGGATAGGTGAATATTTCCCAGTCAAAGCTGAGAAGTGAAAAATTCTATAATAATAATAATAATAATAAATATCGGCGTTCTAGAAGTGTATTGTCAATATTTTCGTTGAAATGAATGAAGTTCAATTCTGGAAACCTTGTAACACTGATAGGCTGTAGGGTCTAGAAGAGCAAAACCAGTATTCTGCAGCTGCAGCGCTGAGTTCTTTCCACGCAGTTTTTTTTTTTTGAACGAAGGTCGAGTAGAAGTTGTAATGATTACACTAGGTGAGGGGTTAGTTGTACTCCCCTGAAACAAATTATATAATTTCTTATATGTATTTTAACTTTGTAACTCTTTGGAATTGGCAGAGGCAATAGAGTGGACAAGGGGAACGCGGTAGCACAGTGGTTAAGGTGCTGTGCTACAAATCAGAAGGTCGCTGGTTCGATCCCAGCTGGTGTCAGTGGATTTTTCATTGACATAAAATCCTTCCGAAATATTTGGAACAGCCTCTAACAGAAATGAGTACCAGGAGAATTTCCTGGGGGTAAAGGCGGCCGGTGCGTAAGGCTGACAACCTTACCACCATCCTGTGCCGTTGTCACGAAATCTGGAAGCCTTAACTACCTGTCCAGGCCTGTAACGGGACTGCTTTAATAGAGTGGGCAAAGCGGGAGAAATACAGTAACCGTGGTCGAGAAGATAAGTAGGAACTAGCAGGGTAGGTTGATACGAGAGTGTGCACTGCAGCAGCATAATGACGCAGAACGCTTGAGTGGGTGACGACTCCTGTTGAGATTTGAGGTTCTGACGGCGGTGGATTGTAAATATTGCTGTTTTCTGGGATGTCAGGCCCCACTTTGTTTTGCAGATAGGATTTGGGGCAACCTGCTACCTTCACCATTAGGGCACATGAGCGCTGCAAGCCACATTTCCTCACTTGTTTAATGGTTAGAACTGACATCTCGAAATGCGTTATAGATTTTATTTTACTGTGAGTGATATTGTTTTCTTCTACTATTGTGTGATGAATTCATAAACCTACCATATGAGCGGCGATGGAAAATTTGTCACTTGAGGTATTATGATTACCACGTAAGGACTTCGTTTGTATTACTGATTTTGTTTTGAATTTATTGGCTTATTTTGCCGTCTGTTTTCTTCCCTCGTTAGGAGTGCTGGTCTCTGTATCATCTATTTTTCATCCACAAGTTTGAATGCGCCGATCCGGTGGCCGGGCCGTCAAAGGCCTATGTGTGCGGCCGCTATCTTGGGATTGCGAGTTCGAATCCCGCTGGGGGCATGGATGTTTGTACCTTGTGAATGTTGTGTGTTGTAGATGCCTCTGCGACGCACCTATCCCTCGTCCAGGGTAGACCAACCGATTGTGCATGTGTCATTGAGTGTGATCAGGTGAAACAATAATGCTATAGAAGAGGTTAGCCTAGAAAAAACTTGGAAATACTATTGTTGTTCCTTCTTATCAAATGTTGTTTCCACTTATATTTGTAATCCACCATAATTGCATTTAAACTATGTGCCATACATTTAGTTCTCTTATTTATCGATTTGTTTTTTTGGGGAAGGCAATATTTATGTTGCAGCTGACTTTAAGAATTGTATTTCCGTCGTTCTCAGTTTTTTTTATGTCCAATTTTCGTACGCGTACAGGAGCATTCTTACTGCCATTATCTGACATAATTTTAACAGTGTTTTTGTTTTATTGACGTATAGAATTGTTCGAAATATTTCTGGTATGTTTTGTAGCACAGTGTGCCCGTAATTACTATTTCTACGTGACAAACTACATCCAAAGTAGTTAAATGTTTTTATTTGTTCTCTTAGGCCCATTATACTCGCACTATACTCGCGCGCGTGTGCGCGAATATAATGCGCGCTGAAGGTCGTCATCTGTTTCAGCCTAATCGGCAGTAAACACAGTGGTATGAAGGATGTTCTGATTTGGTCGGAAGTGATTTCATAACTTCCGTTTTTTATTCTTCCAGTGTCTTGCAATTTTAAAAAATGTGAGTGACAAAAGGTCCAACTGTCTCACTCCCATATTAATATGTACTGTAACATTCTTTACTGAAATCATCGCATTTAGATGTAAGCTTTCAAGTGAAAACATTTGTCAGTCGTTTACTTCCGTGAGTTTATGTCTGGTAACTTGATCAAGGGTTTTCTCGTAATCTGGAAAAGCAATTAGATTCGGTCAGTTAAATGTATGGTGTTGCACAATTAGTTGATTGAGAATGAAGGTACAGTTTGTACATGACCGCTTTTTACAAAATTTATTTTCGGCCTCATATATCGTAGATTCAAATATGGTGTTTGTTCTTCGAGTGATTATCTGTCCATATATTTGGTATCCAGACGTGTCACGACTTTTCTTCTGCCTTCTTTTGGACTGGAGCAGTTAACGCAATCTTCCTTTCTTGTACATGTCCGTACCTTCAGCAAGTACTGATGACACATAACAAGCGCATCAGCATCTTTTATGAGACACACTTAAAAAGTGCAATACTGACCATCAGTTCACATCGTCTCCTTGTTTTTAGAGCTTTCGAGTCCGTACAGCCGTTCTTTCCTGTATATGAGTTATGCGTTTTCATTGATGCGTGCCGTGATTTTATAGTCTATAGTTACTTATAGCAATGTAACCATAGCCCTTTTATGGGTTTATATCGGTGTCTGTCTCTTTTCTTATTTGTTTGGCTTTTTAGAACCTCAAAGCTTCTTCCTGCTTTCGACGTAAGGCATGTAATTGATTTACATATCGTTCCATTTCCTCTTAAAATATTCTAACGTCCCGACTGGCAGTAGCGTATGTAATTTATTACGAATCACATTGGTTTGTCTCGTTTGTGGTGTTTTATTTTGGATATTAGTTGTAATTGTAGCACCCTTAGACTTTATTACTTTTTATATTTGTAGTTCCGTGCATCGTAATTCTAGGTTGAAGAATTCCAACAAGATGCAACAGTATACAGATATTTATTTACTGCTAAATAACACTACATGTTTCGGGCGTCCATCGCGCCCATCATCAGGAGTACATAAAACTGTAGTTGCAGCCTCTGGTACAGATCATACTATCTGGGAAGCAAGCTTCTTGAAACGCGACCAAATAAGGACTTTCAACCTTTCATTACTTTTGTTTGTTACCGGTTATGTTGCTGGGCTCTTTCAATGTGTTTTGTGCTTGATCTTTGGTGGGATCTTCGTGGATCGTTTAGTTTTATTGTCTATGTTAAGCTTCTGTTTTATGCTTCAACCTTTCTTTGTTTATTAGAACTACTGCGTTTTCTTTGTCTGCGTCTCTTATTGTTATATTGTATGTTATGAACATTGTTTTAGAAATTTCAGACTTTCGCCGCAGTGTAGCTGACATCTTCGCTCTTATGGTTTGCTGCGCAGCGTCGATTGGTTGTTAACGGACGATCTCAATGTTATTCTTATTTGGCCTGTTACGCGTGCAGTTAATTTCATTTATGTAATGTAGTAGGTCATGCAGGAGCTTTGATTGGTTTCTTAACTTCTTTGTTTCTTTCTATTACTTGGTTATCGAAGGGGATTTTCCATTTGTCTGTTTTCTATGTTGTTGTGATTATGTTGTCTGAATCGTCTGTTTTTAGGCGTGTTCGAAAAATTACGAAAAGCGACTGTTAGCTTCTTAATGTCTGTCTGTCCGTCCGTCCGTCCTTCCTTCCGCCCGCCCAACCGCCCGCATGGAACAACTCTACTCCTCTGGACTGATTTTCTTGAAATATGATATTTGAGTATTTTTCGAAAATCTGTCGAGAAAACTTTAAGTTTAAGTAAAATATGACAAGAAAACGGGTACTTTACATGAAGTCAAATATCCACTTTTTGATCATATCTCGCAGAATTCTTCTTAGAATGAGAAATGTTTCAGACAGAAGTTGTAGAGAGCACTGAAAGACATTTTACGGTCAATATTTTTTTTCTCGAAACTCGTGCCGTTTATGAGATAATGTGGGAAAGTATGGTAGAGACGGACAGGCCACAGATGACAATATGGCGAATGCGCCTAGCGTGCTGGGTACCCAAGGCTACAAACACACACTCACAATATGTAATACTCATTGCTTTTCCACCGCAAAAGTGGTTGCATGAGGGCGCCTCATTGTTATGTTTATACATATATTGTCCCTGTATTAGATTATATTTTTTTTCTTCCTGAATTTTCTTCTTCTGGTCTATGTTTGGCAGTCCTTAAGTTTTCAATTCTAGTATAGGAATGGAATGAGCGTTGCTCTCTGTTTCCACTATTTACATCTTGTAGTGATTATATTCTAGAGCAGTTTTTTTTTGTGTAGTACATATATTGTATATTGCAGTACATAAATTCTTCACCTTCTGTTGCTCTTGACATGATGTTCCATTTGTTGGCATTCCGTATATCTGTGTAAGTAAATGTGTCAGTTATTTGTTTGTTTTGTTTCATGATGTGAAAACTTTGATTTGATATCGTTTTATAGCTTTACGCATTGTGCTGTACTGAGTTTCCCGTACTGTTATTCTGATCTTAAACACATTTGCAGCCTGTTGCTAATGCTTACGACTCAGCTGTTCTTAAACTGTATAACCGAATTTATTTTCAGGAGAGTTTAATTTTAATGTCTGTGTACTTGTGCATTTTTATTGCTTGACTAATCTGAGTAATTTTAAATTCTGTTATTCCTTTTACATTCCAGATCAGTAAAATTATTTCTCTTTTGTCTAATGCGATTGTGCATGGTAGTTTATTTTCTAAGCTGTTTACAGTAATTCACTTAGAATTAACCCAACATACTTTAACTTGCACTATAGCCATTTTTACCATCGGTAACAAATTTATGTAGTTATCGGCAGTACGTGTATGTCTGTAAGACACAATAAATAAGACGTTTTGTTATCTCAGTAGAAGTTATTTAATCAGAGTATTAAGCAGTTTTAATGTGTAGGAAACTGTCGTGACGGAAGTACGAAATGATTGGACTGTGGCCATTTCTTCATGTATCGTCGTTATATCCTTTACATATCTTCATGTAGGCTATAGGTGGAGAAAATATTTTTCCCCATTCGTCGCGTAGGGAGAGCTGTAATACATTGTTTTCCTGTACCACGTATGGAGTGTGGCGCATTAAGTATGTTACCCATGTTGCCCACACATTTATAACAATTATCTGAATTTTGTAGGATTTGGGTCTACAAAGTTCTTATAACAAGAAGAAACTTTAAAATTATTTCAGTACTTTACCTTTGTTTCTCTCCGCGTTTGATACATGTACCTGGAAAGAAGTAGCTCCAGTGACGAATAATTGCAATTTGGTATGGTTGTGAATCTGTCAGCCCTCGCATTAAGTGTCCGAGATTCTTGGATAGCTGAACCTTAAAATTACTGGTACGAAACACCTCTTATAGCTCTTGATTCCCCCCACTCCCAGACATGATTTTCTGCAGTAGAGGAAGAACCGGGGAGTTCCACCCCCCCAAAGCTTCACTTGGATGCTGTCCAGCCTCTATATATCTATCTTGTTTGATACGCCCCACGTTCCCCCCCATTACCACGTGGACCCGATGCTGGGCACTCCTCACCCTGCCCTCTTCGTCGTTTGACTCAAGCAACTTCCTACATTAAGACACGCGAAAATAAATTCTACACAGTAACACTAATAACAACGCTTGTCTTGGCTGACGGTCCACGCTTTTACCGTGAAGCGATTTTAGTATTAGGCATTAATTTTGCTGGAAATGGCTGCGAAAATAATCTTTAAATGAACGTTCAAATGAAAGGCACCGATAATGTATTCCGTAGGTGAGAAGAATAGGTAATATCTCTGCGTGACTAGCTTCTTTCCATTTTATTTATAACATGTTATTCTAGGGGAAAGTTGTGTTTCATGAAATACTGGCCTAATTTCACAACGAGGAGATGTATAATCTATTGTTTCCACCTAGTAACATTAGGATGATGAAACAAAAAAGTGTGACATGTGCGAGGCATGAGATATTCAAACATTTTTGGTCTAAAAGCTTTAGCGGACGATTCGTGGTTCATCTGGGTGAAGGTTGAAATTTACTGTTGAAGGTAGGTAAAATTTCATCTATGCACGCTACAGAGACATGGAGGAGCGGAGGTATAGCTCCATTCGTTCTTAATCTCGGCACTAGCTGGAAGTGAGTGGTCAGCTTCACGCCTCGGGCGCTTTACATTGAGGATGAGCCTCCTGTACCCATTGAATAGGCGTCTGATTGGGCCCTAGGTTTGGTCTGGACGCTTCGAAGAAAAGATAAAACTCTTTCCCATGCCCAGAATCGAACCGCGATCTGTCGGTTGTCCAGCCTAGCATACCCACCGTACTGACTACACTTCTCCTGCTCCCACACTTAACGTAGGTCTTTTAATTATTCTTTTGGTGGGTTGAATGTATGTTGTTTACTGCCACATGTGATGGATACTTGTACATCTTCAGGATGAACAGGTGCGTCATATGAGTATTGGCAAGTGATGATGTGGAAAGTCTGGAGTATTATGAACATTTTTCACATTGGTGGCTACGCCATGCATCTTTATCAAGTTATTTATTTAAAAAATGTTGTAACGGTACGCGCTACATAATGATTAAGAACCCTTTTAAAATCTTTATATAGTGCTTACTGTTGGAACAATTTTTTAGATAAATATCAGGAACTTGTCTGTCCCAGTGCCATTGCAACAATTGCGAAGTCCACGTGGACTGTCCTGTGATCGAATCCATACCTTCGCGGCGAGAAGCTAATGACTGAGCTATGTCAGTTTCTAAATTAAGCCTTAGGGAAAGAGAACGTGAGGGGTTGGAGTGAATCAGCTGGCTCAGTAAAAGAGCAGTGACAAAACTTGTCAAGATGGTAAATGCACACTCGAATTCAGGAACTGAGTATCTACCGGTATGCCATTTTATGCAGCAAAATCTTCCTTTAGAGGGTCAGTGTTATCTTAACTACTCCAAGCTTCCTGTATTTTGTGGAATCCAGCGGTTTTCCACATCATTCACAAGATTACGTTTTCAGTTTTGACTCAGGTAAATCTAGTTTACCTTTTCTCATTGGAGGTACAGGACGGGATAGAAGAGTGATGCATATTAATTTGTAACATGTTTGGAATTTTTGAACGAGTGAGATATTTTTTTAATTAGGCGCACCGCGATCTGCGTGGAAGCACAAGAACAACACTACGAACACTTCTTGTAGTTTGTTGTTGTCACAACAGTAGTCCGCAGCGTCTGTATCGGCGATTTGTGAATAAACCCTTTCCTTTCGACGTGTTTATGCTTGTATTTACTTTCCTGTTTCGAAAGTGGAATGAGCCACAACTCAAACACGTATAGTCCAAGTGCCTATGTTTTACATAGAAGTTCCATTGTTTTTGTGCAGATACGAAGTAATCCGCTTCTAAAATAGTTCAGTGTTTTGTTTCATGAACATCCTGTAGATTGATGTGCTTGACTGGTCTAGGTTGTTAAGAGACTGATGAGAGCCTGTTCTGTCAGGGTAGGTGTCTCCTCACCTTTTCACCCGAGGACGGAAACAGTTCCAGTTTCCGAAGTGTTGTTACCTTTTCAGAGTACTTGAAGATGGGCAAGGACCAGAAACCAGCTGCTGCTAACTGTAATAAATTATACCGTCTGCAGAATCGTTTAGAAGTGACGTTACAGATAAATGTTTATTTATGTAGAATATCTTACGTAAGTCTTATAAATAGGAAGTCTTAAATGCAGCTACATTGGTTTTGGTTATTGTACAATATTCAGAATGAAAGAAGACACATTTTGCGAACTCGTGGAAGCTATGTTTAGAAGTATACGGATATCTGGTACGTACCGTATCAAAGAAACTTGGATCTTTTCCGGAAAATATATTTTGAAGGTATGTTGTTGCCGAGGACGTGTTTTGGTATATAAGCGGTAGACTTCGATTTGCTTATTTTAGAGTCCGCATTCGGGCGTACACCGTAACTTCGCGTGCTGGGTGTAACACTTATGGTCGGTTTTCATGTTGTTGACACTTCGAGTTCAGAGAGGAAGCAGTTACGGTGCGCGCGTTGAGTTGCTTACAAGTGTTGCACTTGGTTATTACAATGGAAGCAGCAACATTAATTTGAAAATATTTCATTAGTTGAATATGTACCTACAAACAGTAGACAAAAAGCAGGTTCTTGATGAAATTAAGAGAAGGCAGTGAGAACAGCCGCAGTGTCTAGACTCCGGGTATAATTCTGTAACTTGCTACTGGATTTGCGCCAGTAGCAGTTTCCTTCAGCTCTTCAAATCTAATTTTCCAGATTAAGAAAATTAAGAGACCTGTTCGTGAACTAACTTTTTTTTCTCCCCTGCTTTACTCAGTGTCCCTATAACTTTCTGTTTCGCTAATGTTGCAATTTCAGGTGCGTTAATCGTAACGGTCTTAACGTGGACGTCACGTGTAAGTCTTCCGGGCTGTTGCTCGCAGCAAGGACATCTGCAGTCAGCAGTCGGGAGGCCACTTCCTTGTATATAGGCCTGTATTTGTGTGCATGTGCGTGTGTTCGGTACCCCGTATGTTCTTGTATGGCTGTATGTATAGTTGCACAAATGTGCGTGTGTTTCACGTCTAGAAGTTTGATTTTATATAGTTGCTTCCTACGACCATTAGTATTTATAAATGTTTAGACACATCAAATGTGCTCTCTAAGAAGTTTAATCGTGTTCACAGAAACAAATGCTTTATGAGCATTATCTTGTCATCTGAAGGAATTTAGTACATCCTCCGTATTTTGACATTTGTTTATTCGCGGTGTTTTATTATAGACCTTTGACACCATACAGTACTGGCTGTCACGTTAACGCGATGCGTGTTTCCGGGGACGGTGTCTGTGAAATTACGGTTGTCCCTTGTGTATTATACCCGTACATGTAGATGATCCATGACTGCAGGTTTTACCGGACCATATTGCCTATATCAGGGTCTTCAGTGAATTGTAATTCAGTTCTAATTTTCAACATTATCTCTTCCAATCTTCCAGAATTTAACTGCCATTTACAGTCCTAAAATTGTCCTTCATTTTGTCTCTTTAAGCCTGTATACTAGGGTGTCAGTAGCAAATGCTGCTGATGAATTACCAATGGAGAGCGCTTATCAGACATCAGCATTATTTGCTTTCTTCACGAACAAGATTGTGCCATGTTTAGGCTTAGGGAGCATAGAATGGAAAGGTGTTACACCGTTGAAAATTTTAATTCAGGTGTCCAGATGTGGACGGGAAACTTGGAGTGAAGACAGAATCGTTTTTACTTTTCTACCCATGAATCTGGTTCTTTATATAGGTACGCGGTTAGTTGGAGACTTCATTAATTATTTAGAGCTATTCACCATTACTCAGAGGCGAAAAATCGTTTTTGTTTCGTATTTCAAGAAAAGTGTTTTTAAGGTACCAGTATTATCTAGAAGAAATGAGCAGGGTAAGTTACAGTGTGTCGTTTCCTAACTATGACCATCTTACCCATATATGTAGGTTTCTTCGTGATTTTTGTTGTGCTTTAGGGGGTTATTATAGGATTTATATCTATGACAGTGTGTAACTCACATCTGTCTTCAACTGCGAGAAAGGACTGCGGCAATTTGTAGGCTGTTTACTGACAAAGTGAGACAACGTTTTATGGAGTAGAAAGATGCCTACACCGAATAATGTGCTTACTATGCTGTGTAATAAGTAACTGTGAAAAGTAAGTCTTGGCGATTGCTGTCTGAATTAACCCTGCTGCGAATTTCATGCAAAGTTTATAGACTTACTTATCACTGACGAATGCTTCGCTGACTTGTGTTCCTTTTATTCAAATGAAGAGGAATTCGCCCGTTTAGTTGGAATAGAGAAATTGCTTTTTCCCATATCCGGATATACTCGTTGCGACTTCGAGCTGAAATCGTTATGCAGTGTCAAAAGCCCCCTGGTTTTCCTCAGAATTGTAAGATAAAACTTGGGACCGTACGTTACTGTAGATTTGCAAAATTTCCATTGAATACTATAGCTGTTATTTGCAGATATCTTACCGTATTTCATTACACGCCATATAGCCACATCAGTAAATTGGTTTATTAATACACCATAATGTCCTTTGAAATTGTGGAATTTCCATTTGCTAACGTATGCTGCAACATGAAATGGAAAGGTTAGGTGTATACAGACTGGTGATGTACGTTCACATATTTGTGTGTCTGACATTCATCATGTCATATCGGGTTCAGATTGTATTCTGAGCGCCACTACACATTTACCTGTTCTTTAGAATTGGGTGTGAGGGTATGAACTGTATTCGTGTGGCTCAAGAAGTAGCCTAGTGGGGGGTTCTTGTGGACATGCTGATGAAACCTTCGTATCCCACGTATGGGGCGAGGAGGCAATTTCACCACAAGCCAATATCAGCAACTTGCACACTTGAAGAAACTAAGAGCAGATGAAATTCTGAAATTGTCTGCTACCTTTCGGTTTAGAATCTTTTGTCTTCTCGTCTGCTACCTGAAAGAATTACTATAATTTTCCTGTTCTTGTTGATCTTGTCGTTGTTGTCTGTTTGTTTGTGTGTGCGAGAGAGAAAGAGAGAGAGAGAAACTTGATTTTTAACATTAACCCTTAACCCGCTAACGTGGAAAATATGGTGAGCTCCTAATAATGCCAGCAGATGGCAGATGGGATTTAACTCGGCGTTTAAAGTGTTAAGGACGATGTTGGGAATGTTCGAGCTGGGTGCTGATGGAGAAGGTGTTTGGGCGTGAGACCGAGGAGGTAACAGGAGGAAAAATGAGGAGCTTCATGATTTGTACTTCTCACTAAACGCAGTCTCAAAGGGTGATCAAATCAAGGAAGATGAGATGAACGGGAGTGCGGAACGTGTGTGTGTGTGTGTGGGGGGGGGAGAAGTGCGTGCAAAGGGTTTGTTGGGGGAACCTGAAGTAAAGACAACT
>Ga0123352_10002501_pt1 | contig 25685 bp, 13 predicted proteins | sample TergutLab28metaG_FD_89700 | JGI IMG/M metagenome (GOLD analysis project Ga0123352, IMG submission 89700) | Labiotermes labralis P1 segment gut microbial communities from Petit-Saut dam, French Guiana - Lab288 P1 | ecosystem: Host-associated > Arthropoda: Insects > Digestive system > Gut ...
ATAATACGGAAAATACTGCAATGTGAAGCTTGAAGCCTGAGCGGTGGGGATCACCGCTGGTTCAAGAGAAGTACCAGGAAGAAATGCCTGTGACAGGAGACATACATATTGTATAATAATAATCACCACTCCTTAGACCATTTATAGTTGCTTTATCTCCAGGTATAAACATATTATTACATACTTTCTTTTGCTTATATTTCATTTTCTTAGTGGCATATACCTCGTATTTCAGAAAACTATATTGCTTTTGAATTAGATTCTTTTCTCAGCACTCGTCCCACCCTGGTTATTCTGTATCTACGAGATTTGACGTACTGGCAGCTGTGCTGATGGGAAGATTTCCGTCTTCCGAAATATGAGGCCTTGTAGAATGGGAAATAGATAGCAACTCCTCGGATATCGTGCTGTCTGCATTTTTAGTACAGTCATACAACAAGGTTGGTACATATTTACCAAACTACGCGGAGTTTTACCCCAAAAGATAAAATTCCCAGTTTGTTCTATAGTTGTAAGTAGTCACATTATTTGTTGCGTTCGGCTTATATATCCCTATTACGGCTCTGTTCACATAATGTACGGAATGTTTTGCCTGTGGTCTCAGGGTCTGCAAATAAAGGGAAATCAATTATTTTGACTGTACCCAAGTACACTAAAGTTAACCGATATTAACGTATATCGCAATATCTCGGACGCTTTAAAGTCTCCACTAATATTTTAACCTTCAAGAGGGATTTTTAATTTGTCCTGCTGTATGTGTTGGTATTTAGCGGCACTAGTTTTTGCTGAACTCAATTTTATTTTACTATGTAATTTTCCTTGAACTTTTTGGACGTTAAGTACTCGTGTTAAAAATTAAGGACCGTATGTTTAAGTATAAAGTTAAAAAGATGACAAATCCTGTAATCCGAGACGTAGCTCAAAGATTTTACCAAGGTTTGCCTTACTTTCTGAATATCATACATATTTACGATGAGCGCGTAAGGGTAATTTTATCTGCGTTCTTAACGGAAGTGTAGCCTCCCTCGCTAAGATTCTTGCTAAATTCACAAATATTCAACAGAATAATATTCAGATCTCTGACACATAGTTTTACTCAAATCGGACAATAAATTTGGAAAGGTGGAGAAAATATTTACTTTCACTGCGCCGATTTTCCCAAATCTCATATGTGCTAACCTGCATCACTTGCAATAGTCTGCACCGAATATCATGTAAATTATTCAGGAAATATGACAGTTAAGTTTAAAGATCCATTTTCTTTTTTCAGTAAACTATGAGTGTTAATTTTTTATAAAATTGAAATGTTGTTGGACAACATTTATATAGACATGTTATGTCCAGTTTCATAATATTCCTGGGAAAAAATGTTTAATCTTTCGTTCTACGTCACAGATGTACAAACATACGGAAGAACGGAAGAACTGCAGAAGGAGGACAGTGATTTCCACACAAAAATTTCCTAATCTTGTTTGGTAATGACCTAAGCGAAGATTCGTTTGTGTATTGAATGCAGTACACGCCAGTTGAACCGAAGTTTGGCAGTTTAAACTCGTATCACCGTGTTGTTACAGACTTCGCGGCTTATGATCGAATCTTAGGTACGTTTTTAAAAACACGAAACTACTACAAGTTTTGGGCACTCTGGAAGGAATGCCGGGAAAAAAACGCAAGTCGATTTCTCTTTTGTCACACCTAACAGTTTTTCACGTTCTCCTGTTTGCGTTCAGCTTCTTAATTTTTGACGGTCATATAAAGATATAAATTTGCCGAAAATTTGCCTCTTCTGACTCCAAAGTAATTAACAGATTGTGAAATTTTCTGGCTTGGGTGTCTGAACGGGTATTTTTCCATTTCGAAGTGCCATATAATCACACACAGTAATTTTTAATTCACCTGCAAAAATATTCATAATGGATGCACTGAATTTAATCCGCGTGAAACTTAAAACCAGTCTTCAAATCGAGTGATTTCGGTCCAGAATTTGTTTACACAATTTGAATTTTATAGGATAATTTTTCTTCTGTCATTTCTTGTTCTTTTCCATTTTCTGTCTATTTCTTTACGCATTTGTCTCTTTCTCCTTGTATTTGTTTCGTTGTAACAGTATCCCTGAGCACTCTACTACCATAGCCCTGATGATACGAAGTATCGTGTCAATAAACACATAGGTCTGATAAAAGGCGTATAAACAAAGAAGCTAGCTTGTGCAGAATAAGACAAAAAGAAAGGACGTGAAAAAATTTGGGTGAATGCAATATAGATACAATAAATATAGTAAGAAGAAAATGAAATGACAAGAAGCAATGACTTGTGGCGAAGCTGTGGGTGTGTCAATCTGCTGGCGAGGCTGCAGCGCCCCTACCGATCGATGCTCCCAGACCAGTAGTCCCTGGGCGGGGTGCCTTGCCTGCCAGCCTGGCTGCCTGGCTGGCTGGCTGGCTCATTTCCCAACAACCGTCTTCGGCCTACTTATTGTCGTCGACGAGTTCCCTCACTTTAGTCTTTTTCATTCTGGAATTACACTCTGCGTTCCTCAGTAACCAACTGTTTCATTTTCTTACACCGTTATGTCTGTCTTCTGGGTATTACATTAGAACAGTATTAGGAGGGCCACGAAAATCGTCAATATCGTCACTGCAGTATCTTTGTTACGTAGAGGATGGTAACCTACACGTTGCTAAATACCACATCCCAACCAATTTAACCACTGGAAAGAAGCACGATACACAATTATGATGAACCTGGGTGGGCCCCAAAGCCAGTCCAGACGTTTCGAGGAAGAGAAAAATCTGTTGTTTCTGCCGAGATTGGAACCCGAATCGTCGAGCGCTTAGCCTAATTGTTGTACAGACTACACTGTCGCGTTATCCGGTGAAGAAGGAACAACAGTATTTAAATACTTCTGTTGAATATAGGATATTTTAGGTGGGGAAAGACAAGGAAAGATACAACTTTTAGGTACAAATACAAAAATGAGTGATAGAAAAGTCGTAAAACACTGCATTAAGTAAGCTTAGGATGGGGTTTAATGGCAGTAATGGAACGTCGGGTTCAGTGCAAAGAGGAATATTTATACGAACCGAACAATTACCTTTTAAGATAGGCTTTAAACCACGGAGTCAGTAAATTTCTGAAGAGAGTAGAATATGACACACCAACTATTACATGCAAGGCAAGTTTGGCAGCGATTGATTCATCAGGGTGCACTTTGATGCCATCTTCTGTGCTCTTATTCCATTAATTCACCTTAAAGTATACTACTATGTGATTATTGCAGAGGAAAGTACTCTACAAATTACGAATGGTGGCCGGGAAAGCGTAGTTGTTATAGAGGCTGCTCGCCAGATCCTGGGCTGTCCGGGGTTTGGATCCCGGTAGGAGCGAGATTTGCCGTAACTTTCCAGACCGACACCGATTCCACGCAGCATTGTGTACAGGGGATACTGGGTTTTTTTAAGTGGGGCAAAACGGCAGGTTTGTGGCTTTGACCGTCCTCAACCACATATTGCTTAGGTTGTGTATGGGTGAAGCTATACCTCCACCGTATCCCTTTGCTTCCATGGTACGTTGTTACGAATTATTTGGTAGGAGGTCCAAGTCTAAGAATATTTCTTTTAACCGCAGCTTGAATTTCTCCTGTGCCTTCAAGTGGGTGCTATTATCACACGTCTCTTTCTATTAATTATCAATTGCGCCCTGAAAAATAAAATATACAACTATTTGAATAGAATATACTGGAATCCTTAGACACAACAAAAGTATGTGGAGATGTAAATGTCCTTAACACGTTTCATCAAACATTACGCTTGCAAATCCTTAGATTCTACTCTTATCCTTATTTTTGCACCGTGAATATCGTCGAGTTATTTAATTAGTATACCAACTGTGTGATACGCAGTGAAGCACAGGACGCACACCCGCAGTAGGACACACTCAGCAACATACCCTTACATAATACGACATGCTGCCACAGCACCCTATTAGTACAACGAAGTTAATCAGTGACTATTTTTAATTGAGACTTTAGCAAGGAAAGTGTAGCTCCCTGAGGATGACCTTAGGATCGAAACATGTCGGAGCAATTTTAGTGTTTTAATGTGAAACTTTTATATATCAGTTGGTATACTAATTAAATAACCTTAGATTCTACGTTTGATAAATTTGGTACTGCAGTAGATAATACACCGAAATTAGCCGAGCACATTTTATTCTTACTGCATCAATTCAGGGTGATAATCCATGGGAAGATAAACTGAAAATCATGATTTTTTTTAAATAGTCCAAATGTAACTTTTGAATGTGAAGTAAAGTGAAGGTTTAGCGTTAAATTAATGCACGAAAACTTTTATTCGGGTTCCAAACCGACATTTTGTTACTCCAAGAACACGAGGAAAACAAGTTATTTGTGAAGTGCAGGTCGCTTTGCAGATAAATTCGCTAAGGAGCGGAGAGCCTACAAAGTCATGCATCTTCCCCGATTTAATTCTGCTTCATTTTAGTACGGGAAACTTCGGGTTTTAATGAAGAGAAACGAATATGGCTTACAGTCTGAAATAAGGAAACTCTAAGTAGAGTTATTAAAGGATGTAGGTGATTAGATGATGTGAAAGTTGGTAATGTTAAGAAAGATTTTCTTAAGTCAGTATTTGCTGTGCGAAACCAAACATGGGCCTATTTGTACGGAGAAAATTCATAGGAAGCTAAAAACAAAAATGTCAAGAATAAATTTAAGTAATCAAACAAGTGGTATTACGTTTTACAAATACCAATTCAAATTGCAATGAGTGTGAACTATAACCTTGAAAGGCAGAGGAAAGTAGAAAAAAAACTGTTTTAATAATTTCGTTGTTGTTTATCAGTTCTAGTGCAGCAAAGTTACATCAATTCCCATTAATCAATACAATATGAAAATTTAATTCATAGATTGTACGTACCGTCAAAAAGATTGGTTAATTCTAACGCTCTCTGTTCGTCTTCGCTATATGGGTGTAGTATTTTTCTGCATTTGTGTTTTGAATACTGGCGTTGTGTTAATGTTCTTTATTTGTTTTCGGAATATATTAGTATCGTGGTAATGTTCTCTGTTTGTGTTGACTATATATTCCGTTATATTCTCAACAGGTGGTCCTGATTGATAGCCATATAGATGTCCTCAGTCTCTTCAGGCAAATACCTCGTAGAAGAGACTCAGTGTTCTTGTTACTAAGAATTATCACTTAGAGACTGGGAAAGGAAGTAGCATTACTTATTTTTTCTGACACGAGCCAAATTACGCACGTGGTCCACGTGTGGGAACGCTGAAAGAAGTGTTGCATATTACGATTCGTATTAACACTGTAATAAAAAAATCAACAGAGCTTTGCGACTTACACTATGAAAATAATAGCATTGATTGGATAAGCCAGTCCATAATGTCACTCTCTACGCGTTGGATGGAGGGGGTTTGATTATCGACAAGTGTTGGATTTACATTTTCCTTCCTGTGTCCAAATCAGTTCTGGGACAAGTTCAGAGTGCAGGAATACCTTTCCTTTAATTTTAAGGAAGGTAACATCGACATAAACACTGTATTTGCTACATCCAAATGCTTATAAGATTTCCTCCATGTTTTAGAACAGAGGGTAATAACTTTTTACAATTGCCTTTGACTTCTGCCTGCAAAGTGAATTTTCAAGAAGGCAATTGTAATTTTTCACGGCTTGGCGTTCCCTTTGGACTGTAGCAGATACATGAATGAGTACTTACAGCTTCATAATGGGAGTAATTCTCTTTCCGTTTGCTGCATTTAGGAACAAAATTACGAAGGGTTTGCTTTGATGTGCCTGCAGGCTACTTATTTCGTAGTGCGTATTTAATATCCGCAATAATATGAAAGAAATTTGCAAGGGTGAATTCTGCGTAATACCTGCGAGAGACAAGATTCCGCTCTTCACAATGTCGATCTGAACTCAGGTGTGTGGATTAGTTCAGATGTTAGGAAACTTCATAGTGCAACTTACAGACAATGCAGAATATAATAAGGAAATGTTTAATGTTTTAATCTTGCAAGAAATTTGTGTGGTATTCGAGTTGGCATAATATAAATATTGATACAAAGCCGAACGTAATATATAAATATTTGACTTTGTGCTTACATAATATTACAGACTTAATATTCACACATACAAAATAATTACTCGGTCTGCAAGAACAAATCCTTCTGAATATACTCTGACTTGTGGGCGTAGATTGGAAGATGGTCTGATATTAACCTGAATTGGAGGAATTTCTGAATTTGAGTTTTATTAGTATAATATCCAGTTTCGGACTTTTATAAATAGGATAATATCTGTCCGTTTTCCGAGTACATTTTTGACATTGAACCATGTCGTAATACACTGGAATCATGCATTTTTACTGAATTGACCGATGTATAAATATTTAGTTACCTGTAAGATTATTTTTCAAGTAATTTATCTATCATTATATATCAATATGACACGAGAATAAAGAAAATGTTTTAAACTTCTTTTCAAAGATAAAAAATTTCTTGGTTGGGTAATACACTTCTGTTTTCAGCATTATTGGTTTGTTTAGTAACTTCATATTGACATCATTACTCTGAGAGTATTTAGAAGTGATGCTGCTCTGGTTGGTACTGAATCAGTTGACTACGAACTACATTCTTGTATGCAATTATACAAGTAGGTTACTGTTTGAAATTACATAGCTGTATTTGTATTCGCCATTAGATACGAACATTTGAAAAAATTTTTATTCTCAAAATAAACTAAATTATTACCACTAACGAATATAGCAAGATAAGAGAAGAAAAAATGTCGTCAAACAGGACAGGATTATTCAAGAGAGGTGTTGCTGCCTGTGCAGTGTTTAATCTGAGAAGAAACTATCTCTCAGTGAAGAAGTATCTCGAAACAATTCTCTTGAAGGGACATTAACTGTAAGGTAGTGGATGTATTAATAGGTGAGTTAGAAATAATACTCTAGTATAAGTATTAATTTAGGTGTTAAAATACTGAAGACATTTAATTGTGTTTCAGAGAAACAAGATTCGTAATGAAGGTTTTAATTGGATTAATAAATTACTCCCTGTATTAAGTTTCTTTCTCTTGTATTCCTGTTACTTGTGATATACTAGCCAATTTATTAAGTTAATTGCGTCCTCTTATAGAAGTTCTTTGTGCAATGCATGGCAATTTTAAAGCAATAATTATATTTTCTCGAAAGAAGAATGAAGAATATGGCCCATTCTTTTCTGTCAGCACCCAGAGATAAGGCAATGTATTGTAATATGTTTAGTCTTAGAAAGAAAAATGTCTAAATTCATATAAGTTTTACTTACCTTATTGTGCAATGAATAACCCAAGATAAGGACCATATTCTGCTCCAGTTTCATTATTCAGCAGTTGGTCTTCCCAGATCTGGACTTATTTCAGAAAATTTCTTTATTACTCTTGAGTTTTCAGCAAATTTATTTTGATATAATAAAATAGGTTTTTAATATTGGTGTTGAGATTAGGTGAAGGCAATTATGTGGAAGATGTACCGCTGAAATAATCTGCTGCCTTACGTAACCACGAACTAGTGAAAATGTTGGTCACAGAGGTGTTTAAACAGAAAGGCCTATAAAGAAATTCTCACCGATTCCGTTGGTTCAGATTTCGAAACATTGTTGACGAAAGTTTGCTGTTTACTGCCACATCCTTAATAAAAATTTGGTGATAGAATTGAGATAATTCTTACGTGCCTACCAGTCTGGCACAAATGGCATAATGGATGACCGCATTCGATGAAATTCGGAAGTACTAAGGATTAATTAGTGTTCTGGAAGAAATGAGTCAAGCAAAGAAAACACTCAGTCCAGGCTAAAATTCGAGAGGTCCTATCGAAAAAAATCTTGATACAACTTGCCCTGCAGCCACGCTCACTCCACACATCTTAGGCAGACGACCATTTCATTGTATGGAAAATCGACGGACATATACCTGACCTCATTGACAGGTGGCAAGGTTTATATGGAACTTGTTTGCGTTATTTAGGGAAACGACAAAGTACCTTCTGCTTTGCGAGTCACTGTGTGTTTCAGATTGCTGAAACTTGTCATCGAACGTACTAAAATTATTTTTCTCTCCATTGAAATCAGTAATCAAAGTACAGAGCAGTCTATAAGCTAATGAGCTAGCTACATTAAATGGTATGTAGGAAAAGCATCCAGTGATACATTTCCTATTGAAGCTCAATCATACAGGCGATAGGGTATGGCCTCTCAAACATGAGGTTTAGAGACGCACCACAGTCGGCAGGACTCCTCTGGACGAGTGGTCAGCTCGTCACAGAGACCTCTACCTGAAAACACACAACACTCACAATAAACGCCCATGCCCCCATGGGATTCGAACCTACGACCTCAGCAGGCGAGCGTCCGCAGACCTACGACTTATACCGTGTGGCCACTGGGACCGGCTACTGTACTAAAATCAGAGGAGTTTCTAAGAAGCGTCACTATAAAAAAAATTGTTATCCAAAACTGATAATGAGCATACAATTTGGCTTAGCAAGCCAAGCCTAAATCTCGATTCAACATCTTCATTCAGAACTATTAACTAACAGTTAGTAATACGAATTCGATATTAGCCTATATTGTAGGATTACTTTGTTTTAGTCAGCTGTATAGAATTTCGAGAAATTACAGTGGTTGAAGAGTACGAAGGTCTCATAAACTCGCAGTTCTCCACTTACTACACTCATGAGTGTGGACTGACTTTGTAAATTGAATTTGATGTTGTAGAAAGCAATATTGAAGCGTATTGCAGATTTAACTTCTACTTACTTCGTCTGAAATCCAATATTATCCTAAAACGGTTTAGTACTTTGAGTTACGGTACGCGTACAGCACACTTCAAAGAATGCGGCGTTGCAATAAGCTGTTAAAGTTCCAGCGTTTATTATCTTCAACACATCCGGTTATTTTACAATTCTGGTCAGTTATTATCGTCTGATTGTTGTAGAACTTAGACGTGATTATAATGGCCAAACTGAATGACATCCAACTAAATAACGCTCCACGGAGCGGAGTCCGTCTAGAAATTAGACTATTTGGCGAGGTCCTCAAGAAATATTTCGTCCTGAATAAGACCCGAAAGCCCATTACCGTGTATTTATGATTCCGTCGCTAAGCTCTGTAACGAAACTGATTCATCCGACCTTCTTTGTGAAAACCTGTTATTACAGTAGCATACTTAGTCTCCTAACGCAAAAAGATAAGTAGTACGAGGGGGTACTGATAAGTCTTTAGCCCGACCTAATTCCCGATGTCGTAGGACGGAATCGATATTGTCGTTGGAAAGAGGAGTCTGTTCATGTGCTGAATTGCAAGTCTTTTCCTGTTACAGAGGCTGAAAGGAAGCGTATCAGGCGACGCGCGCAATTTTAACAACATGGAGATGCGAGCTGTCAAGTTTTTTTTTTTTTGCAAGGCAATGCGCCGAAGGAAATTCTCGCCATTTTGACAGAAACATTGCAGGAACATGCACCATCGTAAGTCACCGTCAAAAACTGGGTGGCCCAGTTTAAACATGGTGATATTTCCACCTCTGTTGCGCCTCGTCCTGGACGACCCAAAACAGTGACCATCCCTGAGATTTTTTATCAAATTCACGAGCTCATTTTGGAAGACCACCGGATTTGGGTTAAATCAATAGCTGAGCAACTGGACATCTCACGTTGGGTCCATCATTCATGAAGATTCGTACATGTGGAAGCTCTCCGTGAAGTGGGTCCTGAAATGCCTGAACGCGGATCAAAAATGTCAACGGTGCCAGTCGTCTGAGCAAATTTCGGAATTTTTTCGGCGCGACCCAAACGAATTCCAGTCGCGATTGGTGGCCATGGAAGAAACCTGGTTATATCACTATGACCCGGAGACAAAGCAACAATCAGTTGAGTGGCGGCATAGCGGCTTACCCCGCCCCAAAAAATTCCGAGTGCAAAAATCTGCTGGAAAATTTCTCGCCTCAATTTTTTGGGATCAAGACGGCATCCTCCTCATTGATTATCTTCCAAAGGGCCAAACTATCAACGCGGAGTATTACTCATCTCTGGTGGTTCAATTGAAGGACATTTTGAAGGAAAAACGCCACGGGAAGTTCACCAAGGGGTTTTTGTTCTTGTACGACAGTGGCCCAATTACTTGCAAACCAGAAGAGACTGGCCTGCCTGGGCTTCCAGTGTCTTGGTCACCCACCCTATTCTCCGGATCTGGCCCCATCAGGCTACCACCTGTTCCCTGGACTGAAAAAACAACTGAAAGTTCGCAGTTTTTCCTCAGACGCGGAAGTTATTGCTGCCGCGGAGACCTGGTTGGACGGACAACTTTCTGAATTTTTTTTTGAGTTACTTCCATAAGTCAGAGCAACGGGCTAAGAAGTGTATTGATCTTCGTGGGGAGCATGTTCAATAAATCCCGATTTCGATCGCTGTAGCTTGTTTCCTTCCTGTTCGGGATAAGGACTTATCAGCACCCCTCGTATTATGAAATCAACATAATTTTGGTGTGTATTGGAATTTTTTAACACTTCGAATGATTTTAAAAACTTTTCATATATCTGTTAAACCACTGAGTACCTAAGGCTCTAATTCCGCATATTTTGTGCTTCGTATCATCAGTAATATTCCCGTGGAAGACACAGAAATTTGTGGCCTAGGAGGTTAGCTAGACTCACTGTGTTCTGAATTCTGAATTGATCCTATAGTAATCATATTTGTCACATAGGCAACATATGTTAAGACAAGAGTTTAACTACATAAAAAAACACTACGTCCTAGCGAAAATGTATCTTTAGGTTAGTGATAACTGATAAAATGTTGGCGCTAGGCTTGAGAAATTTATACCGAAACTAGACCAAAAATATTCATGCACAATGTGGATTTGAAAAACGTTTCTTAATCAAAACTTTTTAACGATTTCGTGATAAGCAAGTAGTTGCTTCTGAAAAAATTAGGGTAGTGTGGTAAATTTGTCGAAAATTCAATTATAAGAGCAGGGTGGTATTAAGAGATATGTCATATTGGAAGTCTACGGAATATGTAACTTTTATGAATAAAAATCGGATATATCAGTTAATATTTTTCTCTTATCCATGCTTATGTCTCCGAACCAGTAACTATACTTCGGAACATTTTCGAGTGAATATTTAAAATTAGAACGCATAGAAATTGTCTTGTATGCGTTCTACATGTGGCTCATATTTTTTCGCCTTGTTTTGACGTCTGTAGTAACATTCAGTGACGAACGTCGATATGTTATTGAAGCCGAGATGACTACGAATAATTTGTGGCTCAGTTTCAGGAGGGTAGAAGATTTATCCCTCATCCAAACGTCGGACCCAGCTGTAGACTTCACCCAGCCTTCTATTCAATGAATACTTTGGGATTACATGGGGGTAGTTTCCCGGTGATAGAACAGCCGATGCCTAAAACTGACTACTTATCTACCTAATACCGAGTTACGTATGTGTGCAGTAGACCTCCACTTACACATATGCCCTCGTGGCTTGCATAGGCCTAAATTTATCTTTACTACAACTACAACATAGAACTGTATCAGTCCCCACCACCATCTTAATTGCGTTTATTTCGATTTATTCACCATTATTTGTGTGACTCCATACAGTCCATCAAAGTCTGAACTCACATACCTTTACTTCCAAAGATAAAAATCAGTGGAGCTTTATCTCCACTCTATTTATATGCCTTAATATTGTACACAGAGAAAGTTTTACTGTAGCCTAAGTATGAGAATTCGTGTAATATGCGTGTCATCCAAACTAGTGAATGGTGAAATGTAGCAGATATGGAAGGAAACGGCACGGTGTTGAAAGAAATGTCATTTGTATATTTAACGTGCGTTATATTTTTACATGTAAGTAGAGCATTGGCCGAAGTGTATTTAATTGAAAATCTTTAATTTGTCTTTTAATTAGTAAGAAATAGAGAGCTATACGGCAGAGCTGGTAACATTTATGTACGAAATGAAATTTTAACTTTTCAAGTCCACAGAATTGGTAATATATATGTAAATAAGCAGATTAAAATTAAAAATTTGTTTTGGGTTATTGAGTGAAGTTTACTTTTAAAACTTCGGTGTAAGCAGATTCAAAGTACAACTTTTTTAATAAATTAGATATATTTGCTTTATACTGTCATGAACAGGACGGAACCTATACATAATAACTACAACCGCACTCATTTACTTAGAATTTAACTTTTGTGGATGGCTTAGAAGATGTGTAACCCCTTTTGCTTTTAGAACACTGTCTCCGTACTTTAGCGAAATAACAGTCAAACTAAATATAAGTAAAATATTTACTTTATTCTTTTATAATTAGCATATGTATGCCGCATCTTCAGAATAACATTACTGAAATGTGGCATTTAACCAGATTAAAGGAATGTTGTTAATATACACAGACACAGGGTGAACTTTCAGTTTTTAACGGTCGTATTTTGACTCATTTTAAATGAATTTCTTGCAATCAATTAACAATCAAATATTCTTCGGACACGAACTTTTTATAATTATATAAAATTTAAATTTTTAGATGTCCACTTCGGTCTTTTTTACGGGGCAGTTTCAAGTAGTTTACAACATAGCAAATATTTATTTTTTAGTTAAATTGGTTTACCAGACATATCTCTGTCTTACTGATGTACAGGTTCAAAAATTATGGACCAAATGGTCTATGAAATCCTAGAAGACTTTTGAAGAGACTATTTGACGCAGGCGAAACAGGTCTATCAAGGCCTAACTTGTGACGGATTTGATGATGATGATGATGATGAAATTAGTCTTGCAAATTTTTTATCAGAATTTGTTGTTATATAACAATACAACTCTCCTTACGAAACGTAAAAGTGTTCAGTTATTAATACGAAGGTAGATGACAAATTAAGTTTCGAGGAGCCACAAATTTAATGCGCTACTTCAATAGAGGAAACTGAAACATGTAATGAAATTATGGCTACTTGTACGCCGTTTTTAATGTCGTACTCTTGATGGTTGTGGCACTTGTCACAGCGTGTTCTTATTATCTCATCTCTGAAGCATAAAAGGTTTGTCCCTGTTAAGTCAGCCACGTAGCGGTAGCACATTTGAAGTTTTCATGGCAGCTGAAACGATGTCTTGATAAGTGCTATTTCTAGATGGGGAAGAATATAAAGATTGCTGATAGCCAAATTTGAACCGTATGGGAGATTTTCCAACATTTCCCAACTGAAGTTTTGTAGAAGTACCGCGTCTGCTGTGCCATGTGCCGTTGGGCTTTGTCGTGGAGGAGCATCACACCATTGCTAAGAAGATTGGGACATTCCTCCGTGATGGCCCTTCGCAAGATTTTCAGCGTGGCGAAGTAGCTGCTGTTCTTAATTCTGCCTCAATGTCCCAGGAAGTCTACCAGCCATAGTCACAGTAGACGGTTGCCAGCACTTAGCCAGCAGATGTTGTCATTGTAAACTACTTCTTACTGGGTGAATCTAGGTGTTCCCAGTACGCGGATGATGCTTACTGGTGGGAGCAAAGTGCTGGATCTATGAATCAACAACAGTGAAGATGCGATGCAGGAAGTTGCTTTCCCGTACAGCATAAGGATGAAGAGATATTAAACAATCTATCTTCCTTGCCGTTTCTTTGTACGCTGCTGAAACACGATGCACCGTTCCGGTACAGACCTTACTGTACTGCTAACTCATCCAGCACGACATGCTGCGCAGTGACGTAGAATAAACGAAGGTTGAATATCTTACGCCGCAGAGTTACATATCTGTCCGTCTGAGTGAGTTCATCGGCGCATGCAGTGTGGAATTCTGTTACAGAGGAGCTTCGCCGTCCAATTCGATTTTCGTCCATCATGTTGTCCCTGCCAGATGCAAACGTGCGGCACCACCTGAAAACCGGTTGCCCAGATATCACAACTTCGCCCTACACTGCCCCGACCTCTCTGTATTTCGCTGCCGGCAATATTCCTTGTCCACAAAACAATGTAAATCCTCGAAGTTTCAAGCAAAAACGGTGTTTCAAGTAGGTCACCAAGCTGAAGTGCCACAATTGTACTCCTTCTGCACATATGCTTCGAATCACCTCACCGTGAAGGCTAGGGCATTCTGCCATATACATCAAAAGCACATAAAGTTTAAACATGCTCGGTTTCTAGAATAACAGTACTTATAAACCCCTTGTATTCATCCGCCATTTTACAAAACTCATCCGTGTTAGACACCACACATAGCACTGTTGATATGTCCTGTTATTTGAATCAGAGGTTACAGCAACGCCAGAACCAGTTATATTTACCCAAATATGTTTTTCTTCTTTCTTTCATTCTTTCTTTTTGTTTAAATTCATATTACTAAATTCGTCTGATAATTTCTTGAGTACTTTTTTTTGAACTATATTTTGTTATTTTTTCAGTTGACACTCGCTATTGTCTGTGCGCGTGCCATACCCTGCTGTGTTGTAGGAGATACATTATGTATACCGCCACGCGATGTACACCGCAATGAGCTGTGAAATAAATATTAATATTCCCTCAAAAGACATCCAAATGGTCCGTGATGGGACGGAAACAGATTAATTAATATGTACAACGTTTATACGTTTATGTGCTAATAAAATTTACGTTTAAGGAATTTTTTAAGTTACATTTGATATTACGCACTCCGGATTGTAACTTAAGAAATTCTTGTAATAAATATATAAAATTTGTATTGTTGAGTCGCAGGAAGTAATCAATGACTGTATTAGAAACAAATGGGCTTTAATGTAATAATTACTACTCATTTTGGGAGTCCTACAAAATCCATGGATTTGTGCTGAGTTTGCTGGTGGTGTGTAAGTTACAAAATGTTGAATAATATCTAATTTTATTTGTCAGGTTTCTATAACGACTGATTCTTTCATTCCTGCGATTCAGTGCCAAGGAATTGTAACTTTCACCCGATTCCATCCTTCTAACAGCCCCAACAGTACAGACGTAAGTTCAAGAACAGTAGTATTTTCTCTACTCTTACAGAAGCCTTAATTTTTGTTTAGAAGATTCTGGCTGGATATTTTTATGCTGCAGTATTTCTAATTTGAAGGTTATATTGTTGTAGATGTGCATGGATTTCTGTATAATATGTATTTTATATTATGCCTCACTCACTCAGCCCATGGAGCATACTCTTCCTTGAGAACCTAACCGCTTTTCAGCTAGTCAAATATTTCCCCGCGTTTTATGGAACCCAAAGGTTCTTTACCGCATTCACAAGTGTTCACTTGTGTCGCTATCCTTAGCCAGCTCGATCCAGTCCATACCACCACATTCCACTTCCTGAAGATCCAACTTAATATTATCCTCCCATGTATGTCTGGGTCTCCCAAGTGGTCATTAATATAATGCCTAATATCATTTATTTTTCAATTATTTAAAGAATTTTTCGTGTCTCACACAGCACAGGTTTGACTGAATCCGTATTGCAAGTTTCCGATACTTATTGCAAGTTGTCCATTTAATCGCAAAAATACATAATTTTATAATTTTGTTACTAAATGAATGAAAAAAGATCTTGTGTCATGGAAATAAAAACAGGAAAGAGAAAAGTAGTTAAATGAAGAAGGAAAGAAAGAAAGAAACAAGAAAGGTCGTAAAACGTAATAAACAAACCAAAATAATCGATTAGCTTTGTTATGGCAGCGCATTTGCCTACATATAAGAAGAGCAACATACGTGACCTTTCGTGGCTTCGTCACTACGGCCTGATGAAATGATTTTGCGCTTATTGCAGCATTAGTAAATGTCACATGGGCTATGCGGTGTTTGAGATTGTTTCTGCTGCAGTGTCAATAATGATTGATGTCTTCTAGGATCGAAGCCGTACAGTCATGTGTAAATAAATGAATCTTCGGTAAATTTCTACCGGACTGCGACATCGCATTTTAGAGAACCGCACTCTTCATAATGTGGACTAGTTTACGAAAGGAAATATTATGTATTATTTATAGACAACAAGTTGAATAGTTATGTAGGATGGAAGGCGAAGATGATTACAAAAAAAAAATCTGAAAGAAAGTGCAAGGAATCATTCGTGGTTTATTTTAAGGTATTATTTCTGCAGTTGTCGGAAGACTTTGAAGGGGGGGGGGTGTGGATACCGTGAGAGTCAGTTGCGTTTCTTAGTATCTTAGGCGAGATTCGAAGGGGATGACTCCAGAAGAGACAAGAGGAGTTTTAACTTTGAGCTCTTACTGGCGATGCAGCAATAGCAAGCAGGTAACAAGACGTACAGTGTTACAGGAATATTATTAAAAGAATTTATAGAGCAGAGATTTGCTTGAGAAGCCAGTACTAGCCGCAGCTGAGCTAGCCAAAAAATTTTCAACATTTATGTTGAAATACCAACGATTATTCCTGTGTTTATATCGGTCAGCCGCTGGAAAAGTTCTGAAACCGTGAATTGAATTCACATGTTTCGACCCTACTTAAGATAAACCTGTCATATTATCGTCCCATCCAAGCCTAAGGATGAAACATTCTTTGCACATTTGTCTTCATTTTTAGGGTCGCTGGCAAAGCAGCTGCCAAAATCGACTTTTAGTTTCGTCGTGTGTGTCCGTCTATCAGCTCGTCCGTCTCTGCGAATGGAACAGCCCACTTCAACATGGGACAAATCTTCTGGACATTTTGTTTGTGAGACCATTACTATAATTTATGAGTGCGTTCCGCTATTGTTTAAAGTCAAGCAGGAACACAGACCCTTCACAGGAGGACCTAGGTACATTTATAATATCCTTTGGTACGCTGTATGTAATTGCTCGGTTTTGTGTTGTTTGTAATGTACGATGTAGGGTCGACGGAAATTTTGACGACTCAAATTTAACACTGGAGGTTAATAGATGCAACGCGATATCCCGGCTTTTACGAGGTATGGATTATTATGGATTTTAAATCTGTTGCTAGGAGGAACAGAAAAATTGAAATTTTTTCAGACAAAATGTTGAATGGTACATTTCACACTGTTACATCTTCAATTAATTTCTTTAAAAAAGTTCGCGAATTTAAGGTCTTGGAACAACAAAGCGAAATGACATAAATGTCATGCTCTGTTAGTATTTTCCGATCAGTTTCTTTCCCATCCTTGCTACCTTTCCGACCCCTAATCCATCTTAATTTAATGGAAAAGAAAACAGGTTATTAGGGTACTATCTACACAGATTCATCCACCCCTTCCATCCCACTTCTCAAAAGTCCCTTCAGATTTTAATATTTACCTTAGCACATCGTTCTGAAATATCAGGCAGGTTTTATTATGTAATAAAAGTAGGAATAATACTGGAACGTTTAACATAACACCAATAGACTCTGCAAAATTTTTCTGGTTTAATCTTTTCTGTTTTACTTCGATGTTCGTGTAAAATTATTGCTGAAATATAACCTCACTTCAGCTATCATACTCTTAACGTCGAAAAATTAATTTACCTTACACTAGCGTATGTCAATAAGTATGCGTCATTTTGAAAGATGTATGTTACGAAAGACCTGTATCATAATGTTATACAGACACACACCCTAGATGTGTCATTTAGGCCAGTCTTTTCAAAAAAAGTACTTCGAAATGGGATTTTAACACATTCAGTCATTGTTTCGTTACCTGTTAATAAAATAGTAGCAATTTTGGAACTTTACGAGCTGCAATTATCATTTTCACCCAATAAATTTTATTTTACGCTCTCAATACGAATTTTAATCGAAACCCGTTTATTTATGTCGGATAAGACATATGCTAACGGACTCAGTGACATCACTTCCCCTAGGCTATACCTGCTATGATGTTACCGGGGCATCATTTTCTGAATAGCGATCCGCTAGTGGTTGGGTGCTCCGGGTTTCGAACCCCGATAGGGGGCGAAATTTTCCGGACACATCCAGAGTATCCTCGAGGCTCACCCTGCGTTCTTTACAATGTGTAGCGGGTCTTTCCCAAGAGTAAATCTGCTGAGGCGTGGCGCTGAAAACCCACCTATTTCTAGGGATGGAGCCGAGCTTGGGTAGAGCTAAATTTCTACCTACCCTCTGCGCATTGTTGAGCATGTAAAAGACAACTTCATATTTTGTACCTGTCTTTGTGTTGTGCACTTTGTGCAAGGAACGACTGTGTGATCAGTGTAGGACTTGTAAATTACAGGCGAGTTTGGGTTAAAGAACGCAAGTATTAAAGTGTTGCCGATACACCGTCGTGAAAATCAGCTACACTAAAACTATTTAAAAGTAACCACAAACATGACTTGTCTTTTTGTCTGTACAATGATTACTTCCAAATTGTTGTGTTAACGTGAAAAATTGTAACAAAAATGTGTTCTATTAACGTTACTTAGTATACGTCAGCACAATCTTTTATTCTTAAGCAAGACACAATCTGTAAATAACACACTTTATAAACACAGACCTTTTTAGAAAGTTTTAACTAGATGAATTCCACAATTGTAAACACTATGGGATCACAAAGTGGGCAAAGCATCCGGTAATGAAAATGTTGTAAGGGTCTGAAGATGACTAACTTTTAGTCGAAACATGTAGCCTTGCTTAAAAATAAAAAAGATTGTGTTGACGTATACTGTGTAACGTTAATTGAATTACAAGACATCGTGATGCATTCATTCAGAAAAATGTGTTCTATATAAAGTGATACATGTTTCTGTGCGTCATGCTTAGTTTTTTATATGCTATAGGCTATTTATCTGTCAGTATTACACACCGTAAAGTGATCCCGTTACAGGCCCGGTGTGTCCCACAAGGTGGGTAGAGGTATAGCTCTACTTTTCTATGACCGCGGCACTAGAAGGGGGTGAGAGGTCAGCAGCACGCACCGGCCGCACTTTACCCCCGGGAAAGACACATTACCCATTTTACTGGAGGCTGGGTGGGCCCAAGGGCCGGTCTGGGCGGGCGGAAAATCTTGTCTTCACCGGGATTCGATCCCGGACGGTCCAGCCCGTAGTCAGTCGCTGTACCGACTGATCTACCCGGCTCACATTACACACCGTAAAATTGTTAAATTCTAAAACACTTAACTTACTGTCTTCAGAATGAATGTGACACATTTCGAAACACGACATTTCACCTAGTATTAGTTTTAAAGTTTTCAGCGCAGGGAATATTAAGTTTGCGGTATTCTCAGAGTACAACCAACAAAATGAAACTTTTCTAGAATTTATTTATTTCTGTAAGACGCTCAGAGCGTCTTACAGAAATAAATAAATAGGCACATATTGCAAATTGTTGGTTATACTCTGAGAATATATTAGCGATGCACGGACCTATGAATGTTAAATTTAATTTTTCAGTCTTTTGGAATATGACACAACACAGTTTGGTAGATTGCTGTCAGTATTTGTAGGATTAGACCACCTTCGTCTTTACGATAGTAATGAAGGCACCTTGCTTCTCCGAAACGCCGGAAAGCAACATAATTTACATTGACAAGGTGCCAGCACTCATTATCGACTCTGAACCATGGTACAAGCCTGCATTTATAATTAGAGGACCTACACAGTGTTGTTAGAATGCTAGAGGAAAAATAAATCCAACCTGCGCAGTGACATACCCTGTCAGCAGCGATGGAAACACAACTTGCTTGCTTAGATGCTGAAGATGTAGAAAACTGTTCCTCCGAATCTTCGACAGCATTGTTCACTGTCACACATTGTCAGAACGCAAGAAACGGCTCAACGTCAATCATAAGGAATTGTCGGCTTCCTTCAGATTCGGAAAGTTCCTTGAGTGCCTGTGAACATTAGCTTCTCGGGAAATTAGTTTTTTCACTCTACGTAATGACGTTATTGTAACTGCTGCACTAGGGTTTGCTTGTGGAGTGATGGAATGGTTGCGAGCGATGAATTCTAAGCGATTCCGACAGGAAATCCAAGCATTTATAAGCGCATGGAGAAACAGGAAAACCACGCAAACGTCAGGGTTTCTGGATTGAAATTCGAATTGAAGATTGACAGAATTTCAAAAAGGAAATTTAAACAAACACTGGCCTCTTGAGTTTTTCTCACGTCATAAAGAGATAAATCAAACTTCATAGTTGCACCGTGCATGTTGATAATATTAGTTATTTATTGCCCAACTAATGCACACAAATTGTTATAAAAATGGTAAACTGTTAAAATCATTTAAAATTATAATAGTTGTTCCAACATATTTCGGTTTACATAAACCGTAATCAGTTAGCTCTCAGCCTGTGAAACACTTTGCACATTGCACGATTCACACGCATAACAGGACGGAACAAATATGCAGTCAAAATACCGACAATTTCATACAAAGATATATAACCGAAGTCAAAATTGTAACTTTGGTGAAGCACAGGCTGAGAGATCCGTGGGGATGGTTTATGTAAACCGAAACATGTTGGAGCAACTATCATAATTTTAAATAATTTTAACCTTTTTAAAATTTTTATAAAAATTTGTATGTATTATTTAGACAACAAAGAACTAAATAAATTAAAATTAGCCATTTGACTGCATACATCCATCTGCATTGTACATACAGATTCAGTTCTACAGACCCCAGTTCCGATCCATTACAAATGCTGGTCGGAGATTGATATTTCGGGAAATAATCAGTACTCATTCTAAGAATCACACAAAATACAAACACATTGTTTGACAAAAAGAAAATGTTTAATGTTACAGTAGTTGGTACATTCTCATACAGTTAGTATGGTGCTTCAAATTTAACAACATGTCTTACAAATATACTGCGATAGAATGAATATTTTCTTCTTGTTCTTCGTCTTCTTCTGATACTACAACTCTACATGGGTTTTGTCTTCTACAGAAGATCAAGCCAGGCTTCACTGTCTTTGGCAAATTGGTTCTAAATGATACAATAAATATAAAAAAGAGATAAATTCCAAATTATATTTCACTATGTATTGTGATATAATGTTTGATTATGTTTGGAACACTGTTCTTGTGTTTTACATATATGAACATCAAAGCCAATGGGGTATTTGAAGTCACAAAAAACACACGCGGAACATGTGTGTGTATCCTTCACTGGAATGTAATTGCCATTGTTGGTTTGTGTTGTTCTGTGATAACAAAATCCTTGCCAAACGTCCATTTCCAAATCAAAAGAATCCCACGAATTTTTTAAACAAACCTGAAACGTTGCATAACACAACAATTGTGAATTCAGTCTCTATTGTGTGATGTCTCGAAAGAGAAAGATTTTAAAATTTAATAAACCAACAGCTGTAATAACGCTTTCAGTTACATTTTAATCAAATGTACATTTACACATGTAGACCCAAAAACTGGAATCACGTGAAACATAGCTTAATTGTTATGTAGCATATGTACGTGAATTATCGAATACAGTATTTCGATTGTCACGTTGCGAAGTTTTTTTCTTTCTTACGTAGTATCACGTGGTTAAAATATTGTGGTATTTTTAGGCGCCTTCGCAACACTGCGGAAAGCGACCATTGCCTTCTTCATGTCTGTCTGTCCGTCATTCCGCATGCAACAACTCGGCTCCCAATGGACGGGTTTTTTTGAAATTTTATATTTGTGTATTTTTCGAAAATCTGTCAAGAAAATTCAAGTTTCATTAAAACCTAAGGAGAATTAAGGGTAATTTACTAGAAGACCATTACAAATTTTTTTATTATATCTCGCTCGTTTCTTCCTAGAACGAGACGTATTTCAGGCAATCGTTGTAGAGAATATCAAAACGCACATTTTATGTTTGGTAACGTTTTTTCAACAATCGTACGGTCTATGAGATAATGTGAAAACATTTTATAGAGTCGGACAGGCCTCAGATAACAATATGGCTCATGCGCATTGCATGCTGGAAACCTAAGGCTACAAACACACACTCAGTATATGTATTACTTATTGCTTTTCCACTGCAAAAATAGTTGAACGATGGTGCCTCAATGTTACGTTATACTACATGGCCTGTCTTGTTTCCGCTGTGGTGGAGTCATGATTATGTCTTTAACTTTGGCGGAGGTTTCACCCGGGTGGTGGGGAGTCGGGCCGTTTGCTGTTTATGGCCAGTAACCTATGAGTTTCAGGTAAAATACATTGGAATGTATCGCAGTTTTGTCTGGTGCGCGTGTGTTAATACTACTTTTTGTGTTGTGCTCTGCCTGCTTACAGGCTTGAATAAATTTTGCTTCAGCCTTGTTATAAATTCAGCACAGGCCAAATATGACTGGGAAAATAGAACGCAGGAAACAACTTACTAGTAACAAGGTCACAGGACTGAGAAATGTAGGTGGGAAAACTAGGTGAAGGAAACAGAACCAAAAGTAGAGGAAGGATAAGAACTAATTTGTATGTGCAATCGATAGACTATTAAACGAGAGATTAAAGTCATTGCTTATACTTAGAAGTCAGAAACCAGAGCGAGAACTGAAAACTACAGTAAGTGTGTGGCAAATAATATAGAATCTGAGACTAACATTTCAAATAGAATATAGAATTTTATATTAAAATAAGTGAAGTGTACTCTAGAATATTTGGTGTCAGCAGGCACACTAATATTCTGTAAAGTGAGCCAGCTATTAAATTATTATTATTATTAACTGAGTAGTCTACATAAGAACTGGTGACCAGCGGAAAAGAGTATATTATCTTTCGCAATGAATATAGGCATTAATGCATTTAAAACATTTGAATAGTCCATAAAATGAAGAAATGGTAATAGAAAGTCTAAATTATCGCTAGAACGAAGCAGTAGCTAAGTACTCTAGTGTGCCGGTGACAAAAAAGGGAATATCTTAAGGGAAAGCAACGAGAGACATCAAGGAAGTTCCCCGCACGCCCTAGGAAGGAAATGACCTCAAGGGGATATTTGGATAAATCCAATCCTTAATACGTCATTGGAATCGTATTTGTTTGATAAAGCCATGTTACGCAGTGACCGAGACAAAATTTTCACGATACCTGTTTACGTATATGTACAAATATAGGCCTGTGTGTGTGTGTGTGTGTTCACCGCAAGGATAATGCGGGTGTGAAGGAACACTCCACACCGTAAAATTAAGTCCTATTCTTGAGTAACTAACAGTAGATTTATTACATTCCAAGGGATAAGGATGTGTCTACAGCAGCAGTATAATTCTGGGTATACGAATAAAAGAAGACTCATGAAACTATTGGCTAAGTCATTGAGGTTCCCATCCTGACGATTAAGAACATTATAGGAAATCTATACCAACGAAATGCCCTGAACTTTAAATGTTATTTTCGTTGCAGTTTCCTGCTACATGTTTTATCTTTAAGACATTGCAATATTACTGGTTTAATAATGTTGGCTTTGATTGTATAAAATTTATTCAAATACACTTATGTAGCTTTACTAATTGAAGTAGGCGTGCTCTCTAATGCTTACAAATAAGATTAAAATTAACTGCAATCTAGCCTAACACAATATATTTATTGCTGAAACAAAATTCCTTGCCTATACGATAAAGATCTACAGGTTTCTGTTTGGGATCAAGCCATAATCAGGCTACATATTTTAAGAAAAATACACGGGAGAATGTTATATTGTTTCCTAATATTTGATTTTCTTAAATGTTAATGAGATTTTAGACCATAAAAATGTTAGTTTAAAATAACAGTGTGTACATTGTCCCCCGAATAGCCTTATGTGGATAAAGGTTTTTGTAATATAATTTTACAATGATATTATTTACCGCATTTTGCGCTGGTTGTACCGTGGATTGTGATAAAACTATCACAATTAAAACCAACTAAATGCACTCTTGTTACAATTTATTTTCAAAAAAAACTTCTACATGTTTCGGTCCACGAATGTCAATCATTAGGAAGTCAGTTGTAAAATACAAGCATTAGGGTATAATGTTAAAAAACAAGTATATATTGTAGTATGGAGAGTCATCAATGTGTGTTATAGGATGAAGCAGAAAAATAGCGGTAGAAAGAGTCTTGTGGCTAGGAGAGGTACTTAGTACCGAGCCTTTTCACTGTTTTTTGTCTCATCGAATATAAATTAATTCCATTTATGCAGGCGTCTGAGATATTTTCTAAGCCGCTGCTATTCACTGACCCTCTTACTAATCCAGAAGAACGGAATCCTTGGCCACACCGTTGTGAAAACGTCAAAACTCGCAAATTCCTTATATTTTAAGCGATTATGTCAAGTAAAAAAGACGTTCTGACATTTTGCTGACCGTGCATCTCAGTGTATTTATCTCAGTATTTAACCAATTTGATGCACAAAAGTTGTTTCACAACACGTTTTGTGCATCAATTTGGCTAAATACTGAGATAAATAAAAAAAAGAAGGTTTGCTTCTGCGTAGACCATGCCCGTCCGTCTGTTCTTAACTCCGTGCATCCTTTCTTTCAGTGTCGTGAATGACCAGTCTGATTGTCATGCACTGCAGTGTATGCTTTTTCTACAAATAGTTGAAACATGCACGAGTTGCGAGATAATCTGCTTAGTGACAGACATAATTCATTTTCGGGCGGAAACAAATTTTCAGCTCGAATTTCCGTATTTATTGACCTATTCAGATGAAATTTTATACAGATGAACGCCCCGTAATACTTTTGATTGATTTGAGCTTCACAAACATGGGTTTATATAAAGCCATGCAGCATTTAGGAGTCTAATTAGAAATTCATCCACAATTTCTAATGTTCAACGCATTTAAAAAATACTTCGTGCCCACAAAAATTGGTAAGTTAACGAATAAATAAATAAGTACGTAAATAAAGACTGTGAATCACAACTTAGTTACTTGACATGATTAAATTGTCGGATACGTATTTCATGTTTTGGCCTGCGTCATCCCTCATCAGGCACTCCTTTACAAAGTTTTTACCCTTAAAATTCTAATCGAATCGCTAGTCAGTTTTACAGTATATATATAAGTTGGGTATTTCTATGTTGGTATTAAATAGTTTGGGTTGTTTTTTAGCCGAAACAGTGGAATAAAGTTTTATATTGGAAATATAAATATTTAGGTTAAAAATATGTATTATTTCTCGAAAGTTTTGATTAATAAGTATAAACATTAATTCTGTAATCCTCAATTTTTATTGTGAGTGTCGACTTTTCTACAAAAGTTCATAGGTGAATATATACTAAAGAAAAAAGACAGACCAACTGATGTCCTAAACGTAAATCGATTTGAGAACTTCATAACGAATGAACAGTCTCAATGTTTCAATGTATTTAAAAAAAAAAATCAAGTAAAATATTGAACAAATTCGGCAAATTTCTGGTTAAAAATAGTGTGTAGTTGCATTTAGAACCGCCGTAAATACACTTGTTGTTCGGATAAATTTTTATTAATAAAAACCCGGTTCTTATAATTTTGGAAGGCGTTTGTGCGTTGTTGAATACACAAAACCGGAAATAAATAATTTGTTCAATTATCTGTCAAACTGAAGCACGTACACAGAAATATGTAGTGGAAATAACTATAAATAACCTTCGATTAGTAAATTTTACATTCATTGTTCCGTGCATCATTGTAATTGTTTAAAAAATAACCAACACGATGTCACTTGTGGACTATCCTTTATTTTCTTGGGTAGTCGTCATTCATTCTCTACATGTTTCGAGCTTTCGGGAAGCTCATCATCAGGAGATC
>Ga0123352_10002503_pt1 | contig 25683 bp, 13 predicted proteins | sample TergutLab28metaG_FD_89700 | JGI IMG/M metagenome (GOLD analysis project Ga0123352, IMG submission 89700) | Labiotermes labralis P1 segment gut microbial communities from Petit-Saut dam, French Guiana - Lab288 P1 | ecosystem: Host-associated > Arthropoda: Insects > Digestive system > Gut ...
TGGATAAAAAAAATATAAAAAATTATTGAATGATATGGGAAAGAATTATCTTTATGTGTGGGGTGTCTATCTTGTTAAAAAAAAAAAAAAAGATGTATATGGGGGGGGGGGGGGGGGGGGCTGCAGTGGGATATGAAAACGAAGTATGGACGAGCAAAAGGAGTAACAAAAAGAAATTACCAGAATCAGAAATGAAAGTCGTGAGGACAACTGGGGATGACACACTAAAACAGTACTAACACAATAAAAATAGTCAGTAGAATTATAAAATTACTTAATTAAGCTGCAAAACATGTCAGAAGAATGGAAAACAAAAGCATATCAAAACATATTATACAATATTTGTATAGGGAGAAGAAAAGTTTAGGAAGACCACTGAAGAAAAACATGAAGCCATTAACATGTCACACGACCAATATCTGACAAGAGTGGTGATGGTGGTGGTGGTAATGATAAAATGAAAACATAAGCAGGTAGATACCGCCACTTACAGATGATGATAACCTGAAGGAATGATATGGCAACTAGAAGAGAGGATTTAAAGTTCACTGGTGCCTCAAGACCACGATAGGAGGGCTTCATATAATCCATATTCATGAAGACCCGAGTCTGTTACACATAATACTGGGATGGCATGCAGAATATATGTACTGAATCAAGTCACACCTTTATCTTCATTGTTTGCATCCTACTGCACTACATGACGAGGTAAATAATTGAAATAATGTTTCCTTATTGGTTTCTTGACTGCAGATAAGAAACTAATATTTAAATTAAATTCTTACATTTTTATCCTCAACCTTTGGTAATGGCTACAAACTTACCACAAGATCCCACAGTAACTGTAAAATCATCTTAAACATGGAAATAATCCCTTAATTTAGAAAATATATCACAGTGCTTATATGAAAGACTGGGAAGAATAAAAAAAAAAAAAACCGTCTGGATTAAAATCCAGAATGCAATGCAAAACCCTGAGTACAAAAGCACAATGGTAATACACAGACTCATTAAAAAGCCTCACTCTTTATGTACCCTGGTCAGATGCATCATGGATAGTTTCAACTTGTCATTGTATCAAAGATCTATTTGCAAAATACTGCAGTGTTGTTACAGTCTGCCTTGTGGCTGGCTGCATGCCACTAATGTCACTGCAAGTGGCTTGTTGCCTAAAATACTATACGTGGTCAGACAATAAAGTTCGCAAACTCATGGCGGTGAAAATGCTACATACCTCACTGCTGAATACCACTATGGTCACCTTCAAAGTACTCCCCTTGGGAAGCTATGCACCGATGCCAGCGCCTAGTCCACCCTTCAAAACAATTTTGGAACTGGTTTTGTGGAATGGCCTTCAGAGCTGCTGTTGTATTACCCCTGATATCATCAATGTCATCAAAATGCCTTCCTTTCAATATTTCCTTTATCTTCAGGAAAAGAAAAAAGTTATTGTGGGCTTATCCCCGTAAACTTGTACTAACATCTGTCTGATTTCGTTTCCACTCTTTCCAAGTTTAACAAGAAACTTAATGTTCATTCACTGCTCTAATTCAAGCCCCGACATTCTCGCGCTGGCACACCAAAACACACGCAGACAGTAACAGATGCCACTCGGAAAGCAACTGCTATAGACCAACAACAACATAGTTGTGAAACACTGATATGTCAACATCATCAAACAATACTAAGGCTTTTTGTCCAGTGCTGCCACAGCAAGCACACAGTGGCGAGTTTGCAAATTTAATTGTCTGACCACGTACAGATGAAGGGTGACAGGCAAGACAATATCATTTCAGGATATAAAGTACATTACACACTGAACTGTCTTGAACTTGGAATTATTCAGAGAAGTGGGTTATATTTTTTGACTGCTGAGTTAATAATCATCACTGTTTACCCACCCAAACCATGAATTAAAACGCACAAAAACTATGACACCTATAAATAGGACTACGATACAAATCCCTGATTCAAGACTTCTTCAGAAGTTTGGGCTGATCACTTACCTTCAAATCCCTGATTGTCATGTATTTCTCGAGGTGGTCCCTGGTTCTCATTTCCTTCCAGTACTGCCAAAAGACACTGATGAATACAGATATACTGTTGTTCTGTCTGTACCATCCAGACACGCTCCTTACGCATTGCCCATACTATGCCAAAAATGTCCACATGATCTGTAACTTGAATCTGCTGCAGGATTCGATCCAGGGCAATAAATGTACCGGAACGACCCACACCAGCACTGTCAACATAACAAAATGTGATTCAATAAGGTCTTAACCACATTCAAGCGATCACATTGCACCATGGGAAGATACCTTCTTTATCATAAGCCAAGCTTTCAAATGAAAGTGCATCTGATTTATATTCTGTAAGAATGTCAAAAGAATCTATCCTTCTTGACAGCCACCAAGAACCTCAAAACATATTAATATCAATAATGGCAGTGGTAACAGCATTATTAATCCACTCGCATATCATTATTCTATATATACAATACCTTCAATTACTGGCTTATAGGTTAATCTAATACATTTTGTAACCTATCCAGCACTGCTGCGCAGTAAAATATTGATATGAATGAGAAATTAAATAAAATTTGCAGTTGCATGCAGTCCTTGTAAGCCCACTCTCACACCCATGACAAAAAACCACATGTCACATCATTACAAAATTCAGTGATCAACAAATTGCATTTCAACTCGCAGATCAAGTTCTGTTGTTGCACACGTGTGACCGATTTAATAAACCCAAAGCTGGTGAAATAACTAATTAAAAATTAATTAAATAAATGAAAGCTTTTTGTTGTTTGCCAATGATTTAAAATACAATGAATGCCACTTCTGAAATCCTGTGTAGTCAACATAACTACTTTTGGGCGTGCACAATGTTTATTATTTATATTATAGAAATTCTGAATACCTTGCACAAAGCACACTGATGCAGCAGTAATACTCAAAACTTGTAACTGGGAATAGCCAGAGCACTTATTATCCTGATAAAGGCTTTTCACAGTTTTCATCAGTCCATCAAGGCAAATGCCACAATAGGAACTCAATTCATCATTCACCACTGACCCTACTGGCAATGCCACAAAATGTGAGACACTGAAAGTGTTGTAAACTAAACCACAAACCAAATCTGAATGCCTGACATTACACTGTCCAAGTTTTGAAAGTCTCAAGATATTATTTGTGTCAGCATTTCACTACATGAACTTCTAAATTATTTGGGCATTCTAAACTAGAAATCCTGGAAAAATGTGGTCAAAAAGCAATCACATTTCCCAGCCTGATTTAACATATTCAGATTCACACATGAAGTCTGCTCAATTCAAGGAGCTTGGCTGGCCACTTCATCTTTTATTACAAAACGCAAACCTTTATGGGACTTCAGAATTAAAGTTCTGATAGTTCAACACCTTCTGTTTGGAGAGGGAGTATGAATAAAATGGCACATGGCACAAGCAATATTCATACTATTAGGACTCCTAGATATTTTAGAACTGACTGGCAAGTGGTAAAAGAGAGTCGGTTTAAGATCACAGCTCAGTTCTTTGATATGTCATTACCTCATTTACAATGATCTTTCTGAAGGCCTTCTCTTGAAGTTTCGCTCTATTCACTTACCTACAGTGAACAACAACTGGCCTTTGTTCAGGTCCAACTCGTTCTCTGAATGCCCTCACAAATCTTACAAGTGTCTGTGGAGGGCTAGGAACACCAAAGTCTGGCCATGTTGTGAAATGGAAGTGACGCATCACCCTTGAAGTGTCACCCTAGAGTGATCAGAAAATACTGTTTTGATCTTATACCTTCTAAGGTAACCATTCTTCCATAAGTGCTGGATGCTTAACTTAATATATTCGAAATGGAAACGGAAGAGAATAGGTGGAAAATATCAATAAAAATTAAGGTTTCAGTGGGGAAACCTGTGGAAAGGACCCAGCCAAAGATTGGAGAATAACATCAAAATGGATCTTCAAGAAACAAGATGGTGACAATCGATGGCATTTGTCTGGCTCCGAATAGGGATAAATTGCATGCTCATGTGAACACAGGGATAACCTTTGGGTTCCATTAGATGCTGGGAAATTCTTGACTGGATTAGGGGCTATCACCTTCTCAAGGACACTGCTCCATGCAGTTAGTTAGTTAGTTTAGTTAGTTACTTAATTAGCTAGTTAGTCAATCAGTAAGTCAGCTAGCTAGTTAGTTAGTTATGTTTTAACCCTCCAGCTTTGACAAGCTAAATTTAAAATTCCTCTACATTTGGCTAGTATCTGTACGAGAAAATGGCATATATGTGAAAAGTAACAACAGCCTGTAACTTGTTAGATACAAGGTTCTCAACAGTAGTGTTCATGTAGATCCAAGTTTTCTGGTACATTACACTGTGTTGACTGGCACACATGCACCAACAACACAGAGCATAGTGCTTCAAAACAGTCGGCAACCTGTCGCCATGTCTCAAAAGACATGAATCTTCAGCTTGGCACCTGATGGGTTCAGGACTGACATGCAGAAAACTTAACCTGTCAGGTAAACCTGGCAGTAGATGGACCAATATACTGTACTGTACTGTAACAAAGACACATAAAGTATAGCATTTCTCATAGACAGCTCTCCTATTTTAATCCCAACACAGTACCATGTGTTACAAAACATTTTCACACATAAGGTACTGGACACGGAGTCATCATAACATTTGGTGTGCAAGAAATTTCACAATCAGTTAATTCACACTTAGTTTCTTATGTTTGATTTAATTTGCTTAACTTATTTACAGTCATAAACATTCAGTGCAACTATATACATTTTATATAAATAGATCACACACCTACATGGAATGTTCAGTAAGTTCAGTTCCCTGTACTGCAACTTTTGAGTTAATGAAACATGCTATTTTTTGGTACGAGGTAGCATTTGTAGTAGGGGTAACATGCTACAAATGACAGAAGTCAATCAGTCAGACAGACAGACGCTATTCAGGTCATAAGTTGATATGCAATGGAAAGACACTGAAACTAGGTCCTGTGAACAAGGCTGCAGTGTGATTCAGTTTTAATGGGCAAAAGATGTTTCACCCTAAGAAATTCACCACCAACTGACTGAGGCACATGGTTATGGTGTACTGAGGGTGCAGCATGTCAAAAAATGGTGCTTAGAGTTCCAAAATGGCCAATCAGGCATCCATGATAACTGCAGTGCTTGGCCCAGCACATGAAGGATAGAATGAAGTGACCAATTTTGGAAAAATGATGAGTCTCAATTCAAGATTATTTTTGCCAATGGAATTTCCTATTGGAACTGTATAATACATTGTCGCTGCAGAGCTCAGACACTGCAGAAATGTGTGCATGCTGGGTACCAAGCTGTCTGACTAAAGAGCACAAAAATCTATGCTTCAAGATTTGCAGGTTACTGTTTCCACAACACTCAGTGCAAATGACTGTTCAAGACTGGTTGTGAATGCAAGTGCCTGACTTAGACAGCAATGTAATTTTTACACTTACGCCATGGTGAAGCATATAAATTAGTGTGCTCGAGAATTATGTTCAGAAATAATGACACTTCAGTGGAATAAATGAGCTCCATTTCACATTGTAATGACTTCTCATGTAATTTTCATGATGCAAGTTATCTTACTGATTGAACACCCTTCCTATCTGTAGCAAAATATTTTATCTACACTCTGCAGTTTTTTATGCTCTCACATATACAGCATCTTCTTATGAAAATGCATATACATTCAATATGGTATATTATTTTTTGTGTGTGTGAAGAAGCTGTGTATCACTACACAAGTAAAGTAGAGGTTTGATCAATAAAGCAAATCTACTGCTGCAAGCTGAATATGTTGCAGATATTACACTGCACATACTCGGGAAATATTTTCTCTTCACTTCATTATTATGGCACAGAAATACATTTAACTGAAGCTGCAGATTTAAGGAGATTTACAATTTGTACCCATACTTCCTCTTTGTACATTGATTGTCAGTACGAACTACTGTCTGAAATTTACATCTGCAATGCTGTCCAATGGACAGAATTACCTTCCCTATATGCGCAGCAAACTCTTGTTGTTTGTGCTGTGACATCACAATGAACAAAGTTAAAGTTTGTGGAAACAATGGGGTTAGGGGAACCAAAAACATGCAGAACTTAATGATTTGTAACTTAGTAGCTAACCTTCACTGTCCTCATGGACCATAAGCTCGCCTTCAAATTGTAGTTTTCACTGGCTTAGTAGGGGGAATATAGGGACTGCGGTGGCACAGTGGTTAAGGTGCTGTGCTACAAATTGGAAGGTCGCTGGTTCAATCCCAGATGGTGTAATTGGAATTTTTCATTGACATAATCCTTCTGATCACACTATGGCCCTGGGGTCAACTCAGCCTCTAACAGAAATGAGTACCAGGAGTATTTCCTAGGGGTAAAGGTGGCAGGTGCGTAAGGCCTTGCCACCATCCTGTGCCATTGTCATGAAATCTGGGAACCTTAACTTCCTGGAACCCTCTGGGCCACTCCAGGCCTGTAACAGGACTGCTTTACCTTTTACCTTTTATTAGGGGGAATATGGTGGTACATTTGGTTGAGGCACTGTGCTACAAACCAGAAGGTCACAGGTTGGAATTTTTTATTGACATAAACATTCTGGCCACATTGTGGCACTGGGGTCGACTCAGCCTCTAACAGAATTGAGTAGGGCTGAATACCTTACCACCTTCACATACCAATTATCTTGATATCTCACAACCTTAACCTCCTAGAACACTCAGGGCCTGTCCATGCCTGTACAAGGATTGCTTTACCTTTTACAGGCCTAGTGAGGCTATTTGTTGGCCTTCACAGCTTTCATATGTTGCATGCAGCAGAAAATGTGGCGAAATAAATCTTTCATGTTATATGCCTGTCTGTAAGACAACTATTCTGATTACAATAGTTAACTGATGAACACTGACATTTGTGTCACCCATAAGTTTTCCCTGCCACCACCAGTGAGTGCAGTGTCATCAATTTCAGAACTTCCATAAATCATGTACACCCCAGTCTGTCTGGTCCATTGGTCAGTCATATTTGTACACTCTCTGAGAGGGTGTAACAACTCCAACTTTATTCTAAGACACTAGGTCACATACGAATGTTACAAAATACGGTCTTCATTGTGCCAGGTCTCATGGAATTTGAAGGCATATCCCATTCTTAGGTTTGCACAGTGAGTGGACATTTGAAATAAAACAACCGCTTGCTTGTTTTATAGCTGGTGGAGTAAGTTTTATGTCATTACAGCATAGCAAGCTTCAAAAAAGCAAAGTCTACTTGAAAATGCACCAGCTGGAGGCAGGAAGTCTGAGACCATAAGCTGTAAACTTGATCAGACTTGCCTGGAATGTACAGTTACAGTCAAACATTTTCTGGCTCCTGACAAACGTATATATAAGTGAAGAAAAGCAGTGGAAAAATATAGTAAGTGTCAAACAATTCAATCTACTACCTGAAGAATGTTCACAAATATGCATACAAAGAAACTGTTTTTATCTAGTTCTTTTGGACTGTGTAAGTTTAAAACTGTAATTCATGTAATTCACTGTGTGTATAATTGCATTTCAGAAATTTAAATGACCACACCTACAGTGACAATTCCAGCCACGATAAAGTATCATGGGCCTTCACACATGACAAATCAAGGTTCATAAACACAAAAACATTTGTGGTGCTACTGGCTAAGATGACATCAGCGTTCCTGGTGGAAATTTCTCAGGGTGACCAAAAGTCATAATGAATGCATAGCAGAAAATGAAAAAGAACACTCATTGCAGACATTGTGATCTTTGATTGTACTGCCTTCCTCGCGGGCTCCTCCTTGTATGCTACCATGAATGCCTCCAGCTTGTGGTTACCCATACATTTTTTGACTTCCAAGAAATATTAAACTATGTGTTTCGCCAATGGAAGCCTTTCTTCAGAGCACTAGTAGTCAGCCTGGGCCTCTCCTCAGTGGCATCACAAAGTTCATTTTCTAGTTCACTTGGAACTGACAGCTGTTCGAAGTCATCCATAGTCAACTTAGAAGCACGATAGCTGAGAAACTAATGGATATCAGCCTTGGTCCTATCTGAGAATCCTTCATTTGGAACTTCATGGGCTAACAGGAAGATGTTTCTTATTCTGTTCTGCTGGTTGGGGAATCCCCAAAGTCATTAACTGAGAGGTGCAAAAACTTTCCAAAAAACCATGAGTCCACCCAGAATTCTAGTTGCCAAAAGGGTGACATGAAACAACCCAGAAATATTAGATGCCACTGTAAAATTTGGTTGTACACCCAAAATTTGTGCTGCCCTGTTTTAACTGCTTCAGGTCCTGCTTCTTCCAATAGCCTTTCAGAGTCATGGACTCCAGCACCTCAATGGATGCTTTATATTTATAATTCAGTCTGTTATGCTGTACAATATCCAGTATTCTTTGGCACTACCAAAGGGTCTCCTTCTTGCTTGTATTTAAGTACTGCAGATGATACAGCAAGTGTAATAGTTCTTACAAGTTGTGATAATTCCCTGATCCAGCAGCTGCTGGAGTGAGGTAATGTCCTTGACAAAATACTCTACTTCATATTTGGACGGGTGAGACCAAGGATCCTACAGATGCCCTGGGGCACTATGGAAGACAAGGAGGACCATGAGTGTCAGATCCTTGGACTTTTCAGGTACTTTTTAATCTCATGAACAAAGTATCTGTACCAGTCAAGGAATAACAGATTTGTCTCCAAGCTTTCATATTTGACCTCCAAAACATTGTAAAACGGTTCTTGCTTCTTGCCTTTTTGGGCCCAAGGACTTGTTATATCAGCTAGGTTTCATCATCCAGTGGCCTTCTCTCCCACCACAGCACCACTTACTGGCAATCTACTCTGTGTCTTATCTTCCAGCCAAACACACAAGGCCCTTGAGGCATCACAATGACTTACAGAAGACATTTTCCTTTGAAATGGAACACTGGCCCTAACACCTCTCATAATCTTGCCTTCATTTTTCTTGAGACAACAAATTATGGATTCATTTAAACCTTAATGGCAGCATGCCTGACATAGCCCTCCTCCTGTCCAACTTACTGAACACTTCCACTCTCTCTAAAAGAGATACCACTCTTCTACTCTTTTAATCCTTACAATCTTCATTAACACCTACATACACTTACCAGATATATTTAAAACATCAAAGAAACAATTAGTTTTAAAAAAACTGTGAAAAGTATAGTCTGAAGTACACCCCACATTTCATAGTATCTAGGTAGCTATTACTGAGTGAGACATGCGGGCAGATGAACCTAACTGGGCTATGCAAATGTGACCCTGAATGTGCAAGAGGCCTACACCATGATTCTTCCGCAAATAAGCAAAAAGGGAATGTGGAACCTGTGAATGAGGGTGTATTCACTTCATGCAAAGCACATAACAATCCTAAGAGTACCATATGAGATTCAAAGTAAACAGTAAAAAGTTATGCAATTACCATAATTCTGTGACACAAGTCAAGCAACACTTACCATTACAAGCAACATGCAGCCACTCCAGTTACAATGTTAAACATGCCAATCGGTTAGCTTGTGCTTTCAAAACTAAGGACATCACTCACTCTACACATCATGAACTCTGTGATGCTCCAATCCTGATAGTGACTGTCATTGAGTATTTGTACAGAAATGTCTCCATAATAGACTGGCATTGTGTCATAGGGCCAGTAATGATCACATTTTTCACGCCCCTTCTCAATACAACGTGTTAGCATCACTATGGCACGAGAGTTGCTTTCCCAACACATCCGCCAGAAGTCATCTCGTGTTGAATGCAGTGGCCCTTGTGTCACAAGGAATTCTCGAGGTGAATTATAGCCCTGTGAAATGAGAATTAATTCACATGTATAAATCATCCGACAACTACAGGATAATCACACATAAACAAAAACAGGAAAATATATATGGCATAACTTTCTGGTACCTGTAAATACACAGTAATAACTTCAGAACATAGTCTTCCATATGCTGTTATTTTTAGACCCTTCATTATCTGTACTATTAAGTCTATGACACATTAAGCAAGCAGGACAGTAAACTGAAGCATGATGTGTGCAGTGTTTTCTGCTCACATGTTTGTGAGGGAACATTAACTGAATATCCCACACCTCTCTTAATACATTAAGCGTTATTTCCTGGTAAAACAAACTGACTTACCTCATACTCATTTTTGACAGTTGGTCCTGGCTCAGCAAGAGTGATGAACCAGTTACATCCTAATTTGTGATTAAGACTTACACTTTTAAATTAATAAATGTCAGTCACACATGTTTTTCACATCATTATTAAGTACTGAAAATTTTTAGGTTATTTCAGAATATTGTTTTGAAGAGAACAGATGTGCAGTCTATTGTCTTGTAAATACTATGGTGTTGCACAGTATGAAATGCAAATGCACCTTCTGCTGCTAACACAACATCATCTGATTTGCTCTCTGATCTAGTAAAAAAAACTGTTACTTTTGCTGAACTTGTTTCACCTCTAATAGCTTTCTGGTGCTTCTCACATTCAATGTGGGCTCGAAGATCAAGAGCACCCTTGTTTGCAACAAACATGTAAGTTCCTGGTTTATATACCAAGCATTCAGCTTCCCACTTGTTGTCACCACTTCAGAAACATGAATAATTGCTTTTTAGTTCATCCATGAATGTACAATTTCTTTTCCCCATTGTAAGAATGCAAAAGAAACAATACACACATTAAACAGCACACAACACATCCTCCACTGCACTGCACACAATTCAAAATGAACGACCAATACTGGGCTGTCTGAGAATGTGATCGGATCCACCAAAAGTGAATGTGAAAATAAGTTCTGAAGTTGAAACATTACCTACAAGAACTACGAAATATAATGTACATAATGATCACCAAAAAACTAGTGTGACTATCGACAAGGGCCAAAATACTGGACATTTTTGGAAAATTAAACAATCCCCCAGTCACAATTCTGAAGCTTGGAAAAAAAGAACATGTCAGGGTGAACCCGGATGTAGTAGTAGTTAAATTCCATTTGGCTTCTAATATCCCAGTATGATTTTACAGGGCCTGAATATTCCCACAGTTTAAAGCTGGGCAACCTGGAATATATCTTGATTCATTATGGTTTTATCATCTTTGCACGACACACACACTGGAGGTGGGTAAATTGAAAGTCTTATACAGCCACTACACAATCATGAGCAGTCATTAATGAAGGTTACACTGCCATCTCTTGGGAAATCGGGAATTACATTTCTGTCCCTACCCATTTTGATCCAGGGTTTGTGCTGGCTTTCAGTGGCATATCTTGTAAGGTCAGCTTAGACATTTCTTTTTTACTCTTAATTTGAAAGAAGGAAATTTTTAGCTTATTTTTGTACCCTTCTTCACCTAATAATATGATGTTTCATGACCCACAACCCTGAAGTGGGATGGGACCCACTGGAGTTTCTGTAACCCCCTTGCTGGAGGGTGTGGCAACCTGTGCTAGTGACTGTACTGTTGCAGTTGAATCACTGAACATAACAACCTTTTAGAAAGACCCAATTCTACTAAAAGTTGCATTAGTGCAATGTTCATTGCTTCCAGCTCTCCACCAAAGTTGTCCATGTGTTTAATAGAAGCTAAAAAATTAGCGACGAATTCCTGCTCCTGCATTTCCATTCCTGTCTTTGACAGAACCATTTGTATAGAAGTGCAGTCAGTCTTGTTCAGGATGTAGTGTACAAGTTTCCAGAGTGGCTAATTTCGTTACTGGGTGGTCTGTATCATTTTTCTCTCATTCTTAACTTAAGAATTTTATAAGAACAGTCGATAACTTAATCAAATAAATAACATAATATAAAATAAAACAATATACATAATACAATACTTATAAGGTCAGCTGAAGGATACATACATACTGTCTACACTTTAAAAAATCTAAGATATGAGACCTCATTATCACTTAAAAAGACTAAAGATAAAAAAATACGTGTCTTTGTACATAACCTCCAAACTACATTCACCTCACTAGACATTTGAGTTTGGAAAGGAGTTCATGACTGACCAGGAGGGATGGAAACCTCTACGAATATGCAATCTTGGAAAGACACTTTGTAATAACATTCTGTTTCAAGTGAGGGTTGGCCATGAACGGTGGACCTTGTAATGGCTTGACTGTTGTCAGGATCAAACAAGGAGGATGGATGCATGAGTCATGTGCAGTTTGCAAGTAAAGTTTTAATTGTCAGTTTATGTACCCGTTCTTTGTTTAGGGAAATGTAAGAAGTTTGAGATGTAAATCTACTTTATAGCCAGCCTGTGGCAGCCAATTTAGTGAATGTTGATGCAGTGGGCAAGCAGCCCTGAGTAGTTGCCTCACTTGCTATTTTGATAGATCAGAAGGAAGGTGATTAATGTGGTATAACAATTGCTCATTTTATTACTCTTTCATGTTAATAAAGAATTGGGATTTGTGACATTTAGTGAACCTCTGGCTGTCATATTAGTCATCATCAGTAACTCCCATTTATCAGAGGGTGTAAAAACTCACCAAGAGCAACAAAAGATATCCGCTTTCAAATTCTGGTGCAGTTCAAATAAGAAATACAGAACAAAAATCATACCCACACTTAATTTATGTTGCACAACTTTATCACAATTCACATTATTATGTGTACTTACTGGCACATAGTTTGCATTGATGTAGTCTGAGCCCTCTTCGTCATCTACAGGCTGAAGTTTGAAGCGAGAGTGATCATATGGGAGAATATTTGTGAAACGATTCTTGGGGCGGTTGCAGGGCAGGTCTGCAGCTGAACATGGCTGCTCTCGGCCAACATGCTTCAGCTCCTCAAATTCTTCTGAGAATCGGAAGTCTGAATCAGCAGACATCATGCGATAGTGCTCTGCGAAATTCTCCAGCCGAATTGGACGGCTATACAAAATCCCAAACAGGAAATAATGATCAGAAAAACTGAATATTACAAGTAAAAACCTGTTATAACAATGTTTACACATAAATGTTGTGGTACAAGCAGTGCGGTAATTACTGTAATGATCTGCATTGATTTCACTCATTTCTTTTAATTAATTTATTTAATTTCAATACAACTTTGATTTGTACTGTTGAAGTCACCCTAGTTTTCTGATTAGAGCACGTTAAGTAATTTCCCAAGTAAAACTTATGAAATGCAAGTTACAGACACTGTTCATATGACCTAGCCATTTTTTTTTTGTCAAGTTACAATCTGTACTCCATATTGTCCAAATTACAAGTTATAGTGTTCCAATATAGCCTATCTCAAGGTAATAAATAAAGTTCTCACATAGACAAGATATTTTCAGTCACTTCTCTCAAAGTGTGTAGAAGTCAAAAATGCAGTTGAAAATTGCTATTCAAATGGCTGCCTTCCCCTGGATAATATGGCAGACAATACTACCGACACAAGGCAAGAAAGAAGGAATTTGTTTGAAAAGAATGGGCCTAGAGACAAATGTTACAAATTTGGCCATTATGCTAACAATAAAAACAGGAAAATACTTTCAAAATTATGGCATATTGAAGTGAATTAACTTTTAAATGGGAGGGAAAAGCAGATGTAGAAATTAATGTAACTAAAGTGCCTACAGTAAACTCCAATTTTATATCCCCCCATTTCATGTTTTCAGCAGTTTTATGAACTTTTTGTATGTTTCCAGTCAAATGCCCATAAGACCAATGCTTCCCAGATTTTATGCCACATTTACATAGCTCCAGAAAACCATAATAATCTGTGTTTTCGTGTAACTGTTATTTAGGCAAGAAACATGCAACACAAAAAATTAATTAGCTTCCCCAGGAGTTGCATCAGATTAACCTGTAAAGTATGAGACATTTAAATACCAAAGCAGCCACTGATGGCCGGGATACTTTTTGCCTGAAATGCCCGTTTTTGCACCTGCTGATATTATCAGTTGTATTTCATACATTTTTAAAGTTCATAACTTCAAATAAAAAGTTCATGCTTCAGAATTAATCCACCTAACGTTCTGCAAGTTTAAAAAAAATCAACCTATTTTTGCAAAGCTTAGATGAGGGTCTTTTTGATTTTGTTATTATTCACTCTAAGTTTCATTGTCTTGATTGATTCAAAATCAGATAGCTTCTGCTGTTGAGATGTTGTGCTAGAAAATTGGAGCTGACTGTACATGTCATCATATTTTCTCAATGTTTAGGTTCCAGTCTTATAATGATGTTAGGTTTCGAGGTAGTGCTGGCTTATCTGGGTGCTATGGCGAATGAGTTCCTTTTGCTATTAGTAGGAGAGGAAGCAATGAATACAGATTCTATTTCTCTGGTTAGTGTAAAATGGGACCACAGGCAAATGTCCTTCATTCTGCTGTAAGGATTTCTTCATGACTGCTTTGAATTGTAGGTTCATGCTTATGTCTACATTCAACTCAACAGTTCAGTCCATCCCATCTCAGCGATAACATGCGACAGGCCAGACAGTGTAGACATTTGAATTATGATCAGAGTCAACAGTTTGTTGGCGCTTATTTGCATTTAGCAGTATGGCTACAAGGCAAAACCTCAGACCAAGACATCACGGAACCTGTATCAGATTGGGCTCTAATGCACATTCATCGGAAGATTAAGAAATTTTTGCTCAGAGTGACTGTGTCACTGGCAATGGAATAGATGACATCACTGACACAAACTTCAAACAGTGCACTGGTAATACATACTGTCAACCTACTGTACCTGCAGCCCACAGGACTACAGGGGGTCCAAGTGGGTTACAACAAACAGCCACCCCACATCAATAAAGAAACTTCCCCTCTTAGTGTTTTGAATGCAAGACAAGGTAGACAAGCCCCACACACAAGTCAACTAAAAAGACTTGACACAAGACACAAAAGACACTGGCTTATGTAATGTAAGTGAATTCAATGCATGTGTGATCTGCCAAAATAAAGAAACAAGAACAAAATTCAAGTGTTGAGAATGCAACATACGGTTGTGTGCTACCTCGTGTTTTGAGGTATATCACACCAAAATGCATTTCTGAGGATCAACTGACACTAAAGGAAAAGTGCAACACATAAATGTCAGCAAATAATGCCATTGCAATTAATGAACTCATATCTTTGAGTAGTGTTTTCCTGATGAAATAATGGGGGTGAAGGGAGTGTGGATTTTATAAAAGGGCCTTTATGAAGGAAAAGAGGCTTGTCACAGGCCCTTTACATGTGTGTATTTATTTCACTTCCCCAATATGAGGAAAAAATGAGAAACACTGGCAGGAGATGTCTGTAAATAATTCATGAATTCTGGAAAAATCATAAGATACTTCGTAAGAAAAATTAAGCTTTTTTTGCGATAATTTTAACTGGAATTAAACTTCACAATCTTTCATTTATGCCTGTACAAGCCTTTTAGACAAATATAGTAAAAAAGATGTGTAGGTATATATGCAGAAAATTTTAAAGATGACATAGCAATGTGCAACAACGTTTTTCCATTTGGACAATGAGGGCATTTAATTACTGGGTTAGTGTTTTCCCATTTGGCCATATAGGGTTAAATATCAGTGATGCAATAATTCTCTGTTTTGAAACCTTTCAGATTAATTCATATTTTATTGGTTGATATAGCAGTCCACAGTGTTAATAGAAATAAATACTTTTGTACATAACTAAGCCTGGCTTATTTGGTTGAATTGGAATATCCTGATCTACTGTAGGCATTACAAGATTTTTCATGGTAACAGGTAACAAAATTCAGACTTGTCTTATATTTACAGAAATTATGACAATTCCAACATCATTATCTATCCTAGATGAAGACTTGATGTAAGTAGATACCATTCAGGCTACAACAGATGCATCTGTATTTCTAAAACGGGATGAAGATTGGTTCCGTATCATACCAGCCTCAAGGTTTTACCCAAACATTCCAGCATCAGTATATTATTTGTTATTTTACCTTGTTTCAATAATACTGTCAGGCAAGGAAAGATTATCATTTCCTCTTGTTTCTGTAGCTTTTCTGTTTGCAAATCGCCGCTTGCGTATTATGATAACCAATATGAGAAGCACAACAAGTAGCACCAATGGAACAGTCACACCAACCACAACGGGCGTATTATCCTGATCTGAAGCGACAACGACATAAACATATTAAGTAGTGGATAAAAGTCAAGATAACTACTTTTTGCTGTATTCAGTGACCACATGAATTTTTAAGTTAGTAATTATACATTTAATCATATGCATATTAACAAAAATTCTCACTACAATTCCTACCTAAATTCAATATAAAATTTCAACCATATACCAAATGATGTAGTTTTCATATCAATCCCATAACACATCACAGCCACTCTTGTCATCTAGGAAGTCACAGGAAATAAAATAAAAACAATGTTTCACATTATACACCTTTAATGCTACAGATCTATGTAAGAATACACACATTTCCAAATACCTGCACACCTCTTGGCATACATGTACATTTCTACTCCTTTGACATGTTTCGGCTAATAATAATAATAACCATCCTCTGGGAGAGTGTTTATATAATGGAGCATTTCATGCTAAAATGTATCATCATCAATTGTGTTTGGTAAATGATACACTATAAAATTTAATAGTTAAAATATAAGTACTTGATATTAAATAATTAGGTTAAAATTATAAAACACATGTATTAGTTTCTATACAGTTACTTGCGTCCAAACATTTAACAGCTAATAAACTTCTTAGTTCTTTACACATGTACACATTAATTTTCTTTAATAAAGTTTTTATGTCCAGAAATACAAGGAGATAAACTGACTATATGACAAACAAAACTGAAATTAGGAAAGAACATTATTCCTCTGGAAAAGAAAATATAATTTTCAAAATTATCACTAAACTATGCCCAAAAGATATTTTTTCACATATATTTAGTGAGAGAGTTCCACAGCTGTAAGAAGTCTGAAAACCACTGCTGTAAAGAACTGGAAAATTTGTGACACACTTAAGTATTTTGTAGAAATCTGTCAAAGAGAAAACTTTAAAATAAAATGAATAGGTGAATGTGTATTATACCATTTGCTCAAATAACATCGCATGTTAACCAATAAACTCACCTGTTTGTATAGGAAATGAGTAATGTGTGTCTGTAAACTTGTCAGGGGCTGTGAATGCTCGCACTTTAACACGGAATGTGGAACCAGATTTCAATGGCCCATTGCAGTACCCAGAATGGTGACCTTCACAGCTTTCTGAACCTATTGTAAAATCTTCTACTGATGAGTTTTTGAATGGGTAATATGGCTCCATTACCTGAAAGGCATGAGAACATAAAACTGACAGTTCTCTTGAGATACTACTGTGACAGTCCTATTCAGATACTACTGTGCTAGATCTACCACTTACAACATTTCAATTTTCATGTTTAGAAATACTTTGTGTGCCCCTTAATTTGTGAGGGATAAACTCTTCAGACAATGAAAAATGACATTTGCAAATACGGTCACAGACTAGAACTTTTTCTCCCTTCATATCCTTCACACTTCTACTTGCATTATTAATAATTACTGGTCAAACTCTCAGAATCAGTGCTGGGGGCTGCAGGTTGAGTGAACAGTGGAAAGCAACGGGCCTCTTAGTCAGTTTCTGGTTAACAGTACTACCTTCTTTTGCCTGAAAATGGAGGCAGGAGACAGCTCTAACACATCAGACTACATGGTGTCACAACCCAGTGAACAGAGCTCTTCATTGTCATGGCTGTGAATACCTCAAATCTCACAAACTGGATAACGCTTATTGTTAGAGTTCAACCAATAAGAAGGGAACTTTATAACAAATATGTGAACATGATGGGATTGCTATATTTCCCCACTCTTGAACTAGAATTACAAAGGTGGAAGATGCAATAGAAAAATTTAATATACACACAAATGGTGCCTAAATAACATATATTACTGCCGGGCTCTCAGGAAGATAAGATCCTGAAACAATGCAAATAAAGGTAGCAAGTAACTACATTTCTGTGGCCATCCCTTTTGCATTCAGTGTCCTTCTCACCTTAATGGTCAAATTATAATATACCGTGGAAACCAAATTTAACAATTTGAGGATTTCAGGTTAAAAAAAATCTGTTTCAGTATTACAGCAAATGGAAATAAACCCCAAGTTATGATGGTAAACATGGTGGATCTCCAGTTCTTCAAATATTGCCACACTGTTCATGCCATAACATTGCAAACACTGGTTTAGAAATGCTGCAATGCAAATTCCTGTTACCTGATATGGTGGCCACACACTGTAGGCCTGGACATCCCTCCAGCTTGGCATTTCCAGTCCTGATGCATTCTTTGAGTCATCTTCAGCAACAATAATTGTATACATTGTCACCTGTTATCACAAAAACACATAACTGTATATACTGTCACTTGTTATTGCACAAATTAAACATATAATTAACAACAAAGATTCAGACTGATAATTTCACCTCTATGTTGACAAAACTGACACAATTTCCAACCAATATTATTATTTATTATTTGGAAACTGACCAGAACTTCAACTCCATTCTCATAACATACCACGGTCTGACACTAATACACATGTTCTCTCAAATGTACCAAACACATGTCTGGATGAGGAACAATTACTGAGGAAATCAGAAAACTTGTCAACATTCCCCAGTTTACACCTTATAATAATATGCATAGGCTTTGTCTGCTATCATTCATACAGATTACATACACTAATATTAAGTCACATCACTTTTGCTGTCTCAGCAACCAATTCATGACCAGCTCCATTCAATCATTCTCAGTGATAATTTGGTAAGGGGAGGCGGAATTAAGACACATTTGTTTCATATTATCTTCTGGAAATAATCCTAATATCTTCAGTTTTCATTCAATGAAGACCCATACAAATGTACTGCATTCAATTACCATGACATGTAGCTCTTCCTTAATGAGCTCATATTCTAAGATGTTTGAAAGTTAGAGAGTTTTGTCTACCTCATATAATGCGCTTGAGTTTCTAACATTTAATGCAATTTGTTTCATGAGGTGTGTTATTATCTGTTGCTGTTGTTGTTGCTGCCACTGCTGCTACTGTTGATTTTGTTGTTGTTGTTTTTGCTTTTTTTTTGTTGTTGTTATTGTTGATAAAAAAAAGTGTGGTTAGGTAATGCCGATCCTGAATTTTGTCTCATGAAATGCCGAAAATCATTTCACTTATTACTTTATTCCACACAATGCAAATAAATAAAACAATTCATCCCAGTGTTGCTGAACTTTTCTCATAATTTTATGAGATTCAAATTTGTACTGAATTTACAAGATGAAGGAATCACGGAGATATTAAGATTTGTGTCCACAGTATGCATTATCAAGAAATGATTTTGTCAGATGTTGGAAAACTTATGGCAAAATGTTGTGATAAAAGAGATATGTGCCTCATTAAAAATCAGGGGTTTCAACTATGTTGATATGAAAATAATAGTTTCAGAACTAGTAGTGCAATGACTTCATCAATCATCACAAATGAAGAAATTCTTGATGGAAGATAACATGGATTAGCATGTAAATGTTACAGTAACCCAGTGACATGATGGGTTCATTTCTACGTTAATTATAACATAATTTATTTCATTGTAGTTTACATTACTTACAGCTCCATTCTGATCAGAGAAGTAGTTTTTACGGAATCGAATTTGAACAGTGGATGAGCTACGACACACTTCAGTTGGCACCACATGACTGGGAGGTTTTGGAGGAGCTGCAACAGAGTGCATAGCCAGCAATTAACAATAAGCACTGAACTATCTACATTTTCTCATATGATCCTGATACAATGCTCCAAGTGCAATATTAGCAGGCACTTTTGATCACGATCTAAGAATTTCACTTTCCAAGAGTGTTTTAATAACTGTTTAACTGCTTAAGGAAAATCCTTGATCATATAATTAGTGACATTGAAATAATACTTAAAATGAAATAATTGAAAACATCATAGGAATCAAGTAATATCTGGTCTAACTGACATCACATCTAATGAAATGAAATAAAGGCCAATGTGATATCTACCATCATGTATTGAAATATGACAAACTGCAGTAGCCCATTCATGACAAAACAACATCTGATCAATGACAGTTGATACACTAAGAATAACTAACTTTCCAACTCACTCACTACATGGCTTAAAATATACTGAACTGTATCACTTACGAAGGATAGGCATTTTCTGTTTCCAAATTGCTTCAGGGCCATAGCCAATCTTTGTCTCAGCCTGAATACGGAAAATGTATGACTTTCCTGGGTTCAGCATCTTGATGGTACCATAGAATTCAGTTGGTTTGAAGTTATGCACCTGTGTGTGTGTAGAACCCTGGGCACAACAATCAGACAAATTATGATAGATAACATATTTTATCTCCCACACTTCCTGTCATTTAACATTATAATACCACTGTCATTTGCAAAATTTATACAATAAAAGACCCATTTCTTTCTTAGCAGAATGTTACCATCTTTTTATGCATTCACTTATTAATAAGTCTGTGAAAACTTTAGCAAAGTCACATAAAATCATTCAACAGAATGATGTATGCCAGGAAGAATAAATGCTTAAAATGGGAGAGAAAAATGTTATATAAGTTTCCAAACCAGAAGTATATTACAATGAATATTGCATATAGTGACATTCTGAATATTTCACATTTTTAACCTCATATAAGGGTAATGTATAAATATACATTTTATATTTTTTAACATTTGAAACAAATATAAGTTCAGACCTGTATGACAAAATGCACTGGTATAAAGAGCATTATGTACTGAAGTTCTGGCTAAGGGATTAAATCCAGAAGCCTCATAATAAACAGTAATAATAACAACATTAAAAATCAAACTGTTAAGACACAATCATCAGAAAAATGAAACAAGTGGTGTAAAATGCGACTACCAAACAAGCAGAGCTTCCAGATTTTTGCACTTTCCTATCTCAAAATCCCTTTTCAGAAAACACATACCCTTTCTAAGACAAGAAGAAAGCCCTAGAATTCCATAAAAAATGTCAATACAGACTGTTATCCTACAAAGAAAAAGAACATACATTCATGCACTTAATAATGGTCACTTGAATCTACCATAATTTGAAAATGTTTTACCTCAAGTCCATATGTTATGGTAAACTTGCGTATAATTCCATTCTGCTCGTCGCTGGGTAATGCCCATTCAAACGTGATGTGGCTTGGCTGAATATCTCGTGGGTGGAATTTTTCAACCTTGCAATAAAATTACTTCATTACAGCACAAGTACATGAAAGGATGTACGTGTATTTTCCAACCGTTGTTCCATGCAACTGTATATACATGAAAAATGTCAGGAGGAAGAGGTGACTGAGATTATGCAGAATATACTGCTCCAAAAAGTAGAAGTTAAAGACCACTTACTTAAGCATTAGAACATATTTCCTATTCAAACTTCGCAAGTCAACACTTATAAAATAAAAGCTACTAAGTGTTATTGTTGAATTGGGAAGGATGTGGTAGCACTCACCAAATACTTTAAGTTGCTCTCTCAACATTTTCTAGATGTATGCACAAATTCACTAAATTTGGTCAAGACAGTAAACCTCCAAGCCACAAACTGAATCCATCCACTCCCAAAAAGTGCACAAGTATCTTAACCACTCAATCAAAACAAGTACAAATTTCCAGACTGGACAAAAACTTACAAAATGTGCAGGACATCCAACAAAAGGTGGCAACAGGAAGTATAAGGAGGACTAACAGAGATATAAAACTTTGTTCACAAGATCTGTATTCATAAGAGCATACATTTAAAATATAATGAAAACCAGAAAAGCAAACAAATAAATGGACAGTCCACACCAAATAATACATAGTGATTGCCCAACCATCATTCCACAATACATCATTCTTCTGCAAGTATTATTTATCTTTTCTAGTCCCTATAAAATGCCCAAACAATGCATAATTACAAGGAAGCTTTAAAAAATATGCAACATACATCCTGGTGCTCAGAAGTTTATTTGAATTTTCATATGTGTACTGCACATGGGCAGCAGGTAATACACACCAGACCTACAAAGAGTCACCACTGACGTATCACATTCTTCCCACAACAGCACCTACACATGTAGCCTGGCACAGAAGAAATCTGATCCAGTATGTGTAGACAGAAGGTCACAACCTGTTTTATGTTGGTGTCTGCTGCAAACTGCTTGCCAGCTTGGTGCTTCTTAGGGGTTGAAAGAGATGGAAGTGCTGGGTCCCATAATGCTGATCAGAATTGGACTTACACGGTGCTACTGCTGGCATGTTATGGACCACAATCACAATCTTACACCCAGTGATTTCTGTCTCTTTGGATCCCATAAGAAGCACGTGGATGAGAAGCAACTTGCAACTGATGCTGATGTGAAGTAAACTGTCACTTCCTGGCTATAGAAACTTGACAATGATTTCTTCTACACCAGGTACAAGCCTTGGTGTCATGATGGGACACATGCTTAACCTTTATCCGACTAATGCACCCGATCCTTTTAAATCGGCATCCGAGGAACGTACCAAATGGGTGCACTGTGGCCATTTAAATGCTCCATACAGCCATGTACAGGCTTAGTATTATAGCCCCACACGTCATCTCCACATTAAATAATGTTTTGTGGTCAGATTCGCGCTCCGGCCATTTTACCCAATTATGTACATACGCACGTCATGAATAGCAGTTTCTAGCCAACCTGTAATCTTTGAAACCTCGTCTGTTTGTTTTTATGCTAAGCAACTGACTCATTTCCTTCTCGAGAAAGGTTTAGCAGTGGATCGCATTTCGTTCACCCAGCACTTTGACCACACATCCCACTGTGAAGCCTCATGCACTCTGCCATGTGTTGCTATTACAAGAAGTCTCTTCCTGAAGGCGTGCGTCGTATCAGAATTTTCGTGCTATGTATCCTGCTCTATGTCACTTGGCGACACAATTTACTGTTCGTGATCCTGTAGTCAAAACACAGACACACTTTATTTCGACGGTCGCAGGATATATTACTGCTAAAAAGGACTAAGTACCAAATGTCTGTATATGATAAAATGCCAATTCAAAATTTTCTCAAATGCCAGTGTTACATTTCAGTTCAGTTTCTGCCCTATTCAAGAAGGGTGGTTTGAAATCCAAGATAAACAGGCTGCATAAATTTAACTGTACAAATAAATATAGGTAATTACTGGCAGTTCAATGAGATAATGATTTTCCCCTAACTTACTACAAGTGAAATGTTTCATTTGCAAACTCCGCTGGGTTTACAATTCCAACTGCAGCTATATATATATATATAGAAATAAACAGACTGATCTGTAAATATTAGAGCGATAAACCAGCTGAAATAATATGGCATTTCAATGCATTACCACTTGTTCCAACTTCATAATAGTAAGCCTGACTGAATATTAATTTCTGAGTCAGCACTCTGCAATGTCTGTGTGTAAGACAACTGGGTTCCTGTCCCCAAACTGGATATCTGAAATGTTTTGGGACAGCGAGAGTGAAGAAGCAGGGGCATTGAGCGACCGCATCATTTATTTAGTCAATGGGATTTTATGCATTTTTAGACAGCCACTGAAAAATCTCTGTTTTAGTTAATCTTTCCTTGACAAAATAAGAAAATATGGTGTAGAGACTCTCAATTCCTCCTCGTGAAAGATATACTGGAAATGATGGTGCAAGTCGGTAGACTGGAACAGCACTCAATAAAATTTGGCCTGTCTTGGTTCGTGACAGCGACACAGCTAAAATATCGTGTGTGAACTGTGAGTGGTGTGAAGAAAAAAGTTGTTAGTGAAGTTTCGAGAAAGTATGGTGTGCATGTGACGTAAGATGGTGTTTCTGACACTACCACGCCAAGGCACAACTCCAAAAATCTTCACGCTGAAATTTCCTGTGCATACATCAGGTCCGAAACGGAAACGTATGTAAAATAAATTGAAAATTATAAAACTTTTAAATTAACTTCCTGTGTGTAGGCACTAAACATTTCTACTAAATCTTTTTTTGAACTGAAATATCTCTGATTTATTCGCAACAGTGCAGATTATTTCATTGTTTCATCACCTTTGGTTCAAAATTTATACACATTTATAGGCAAACATGCGCAATGATTTAAAGGGCTGTCTAACACAAACACCGTACCACAGGCACGAAAACTAAATTAAATGCCATATGATAAAGGTTAAAGGTTAATAGGGACTACAGGAAATTTGAATTTTACACTATCTGCTACCCATTTGCCATATAAATATCAAAGTGAGAACAACGTTCTTGGCATCAGAGTATTTGTTACCTTATTATTTGCAACTCTGTTACATATCAGATACATTGCCTGGAAGTGTTGTTTTACCACATCACCTGTTCAGAATTCTTCACCCTGACCTACAGTACTTGTGGAATGATCATTTCTGACACACAAAAGTTGTAATTAACATGTATATGGAACGTGCAGTAGTGGTAACGTGCCCACGTCGCTAAGTACCATTATACAGACCAACACAGTTGTAAGGATACATATGAAATGTATCCATGCCTTGGCCAAGTGAGGGGAATGGAGGTGGAATGGCTGGGGTGAAGGAGAGGCACTAGTTGTAAGGTGGCAAACCTCAAAACTACCTTGTTTTGCCACTGTCAGTAGTATTATCTGCAGTATGCACCCGGTATGGTTTCAATTTGGAAGGCTGCTGTACATTACATATCTGCAGTACGCACCCGGTATGGTTTACATTTGGAAGACTGCTGTGCATTACATATCTGCAGTATGTACCCAGTATGGTTTATGTTTGGAAGGCTGCTTTACATTGCATATCTGCAGTATGTACCCGGTATGGTTTACGTTTGGAAGGCTGCTATGCATTACATATGTGCAGCATGTACCCGGTATGGTTTACGTTTGGAAGGCTGCTGTACATTACATATCTGCAATATGTACCCGGTATGGTTTACATTTGGAAGGCTGCTGTGCATTACACATCTGCAGTATGTACCCGGTATGGTTTACATTTGGAAGGCTGCTGTACATTACATATCTGCAGCATGTACCCGGTATGGTTTACGTTTGGAAGGCTGCTGTACATTGCATATCTGCAGCATGTACCTGGTATGGTTTACGTTTGGAAGGCTGCTGTACATTACATATCTGCAATATGTACCCGGTATGGTTTACTTTTCGAAGGCTGCTGTACATTACATATCTGCAGTATGTACCGGGTATGGTTTATGTTTGAAAGGCTGTTGTACATTACATATCTGCAGTATGTACTGGGTATGGTTTACGTTTGGAAGGCTGCTGTACATTACATATCTGCAGCATGTACCCGGTATGGTTTACGTTTGGAAGGCTGCTGTACATTACATATCTGCAGTATGTACCCGGTATGGTTTACTTTTTCGAAGGCTGCTTTACATTGCATATCTGCAGTATGTACGCGGTATGGTTTACATTTGGAAGGCTGCTGTACATTACATATCTGCAGCATGTACCCGGTATGGTTTACGTTTGGAAGGCTGCTGTACATTACATATCTGCAATATGTACCCGGTATGGTTTACATTTGGAAGGCTGCTGTGCATTACA
>Ga0123352_10002504_pt1 | contig 25669 bp, 17 predicted proteins | sample TergutLab28metaG_FD_89700 | JGI IMG/M metagenome (GOLD analysis project Ga0123352, IMG submission 89700) | Labiotermes labralis P1 segment gut microbial communities from Petit-Saut dam, French Guiana - Lab288 P1 | ecosystem: Host-associated > Arthropoda: Insects > Digestive system > Gut ...
TCTGGTTGAGGTCTCACCCAAATAACAAGCCGCAACAGAACAACCAGAGGGGCGTAGCCAGCCCCCCGCCCTGACGCGGAGGGGGGGGGGGGGGGGGGGGGGGGATCCACATCGTGTTCAATAGCACATAGCCACTGAAAGTGAAACCGACCACACTGCCAAAACCTATACTGATTAACGCCAACACGTTTACACAATGGTATATTAGTTCCGAATCCAACTTGGGGCACACACATTTATCCCACATTCTCAAAATCCTGGGTTACCACTGCCTGGAAGGACGGGATTAAATTTGTTGCAGTAGGATGCTTTGCACCACTTGGAAAACCCAGACGTATATGGAAGGGTAATATTAATATGGATCTTCAGGAAGTGGGATGGGGGGCACGGACTGGATCGATCAGGCTCAGGATAGGGACGCGTGGCGGGCACTTGCAAATGCGATAATGAACCTGCGGGTTCCATAAAATGGGAAGAATTGACTAGCCGAGAACCGGTTAGCTTCTCAAGAAGGACTCTGCTCTATGGAATAAGTAAGGATCCTTTGAACCATCACACCCACACCTGTCTTGGAACTACCCAGCTTCCGATAAAATAAGTTAGGATGATGACGAAGACATTGTACCAAAAAAAGGGGGGGGGGGGATACAAAGTATGCGTACTGAATTAAATTATGCTGAAATAAACAGGCTACTAACAATTTTAAAATTACGAATACCGTTGTGTAGTACTATAAAATAAGGAATAAAGAGATAACCATCAAACAAAACTTTATAAATTAATTCATTCAGTATGCCGAAAAACGAACGAGACGTACGCCGCTTGAGTGACCTAAGACCTTGTCACCATAATACAACACTTAATATGAACTCACCAAACGGTATCCGCCATTGAATAACGCTTCATACAAAAATCGACTACCCACAGCCCGACATCTGCCACTTCTACAAGATTTTAATAGTTGGTCACTTTATTATATTTACGAAAATTGAATGTATTAAAGAAAAACTGGAATTGTTAACATAACTGAAAGTGAGATCTTACTTCCATAATGCGTCATGTATAATTCATTTAGTTTGTTCTGGAAACCAGCCTGATGATTACCCCATGGGGCCGAAACATGTAGCTGTATGAATTATTTTACAAAGCTGTGTTTGATGATTATCTGTTAATTCCTTATTTCTAGGCTACTAACAGCCTTGCACAGGCAGCGTATGTGCCCAAGTATCACGGCAAACACAGCTTTCAGTAATTTCTGCAGTGGCGCTCAGTGTCAAGCCTGCTTGCTAATTGTGTGTCAACGTGCAAAAAAACAAAAAATGCAGTATGCCGTTGAACGCTGGCCAAGTATTCAAACGTTATGAAAGTTGTCGAGTTGAGCCCACACAGTCAAGTTCGAAACAGGTCATACGACCCCGGACCAGTAGAGGTAACTGACCTGAGCGAGTAGCTTTGTAATTCTTACAGGTTCGTTTTAACCACTTAAAAAAATGGCGGATGACATTGTTTAAATTTTGTTGTAATGCTTTTAGTCAAATCTCTTTCTCCCTCTCGATCCGCACTGCTTCTCAGCAAACGATGTCAACGAATTTTCGAGGAGTTTTCATGAAACCTAATACTGACGAATGGGTGGTGGAGCTGATGACTTCATCACCCCCCCCCCCCAAACATACTTGATCAAAACTTACAGAGCTTTGTGTTTTAGCGCTACTAACCTACGTGCTTTATACATTTTATGATTAAGGTAGTGATCTAAGCATTTACGTTAAATTATATAACCTCTGGCAAAGAATGGTCATTAACACCTCCACAGAACATTTCCCGTAGCGGGTCGAGACAAGCCCCCACCCCTCTCCCCCACAAGGAAAAAGCTTGGGGTACGCGACTGCTGTAACACGTGGTCTTTTGTAAACAGACGTAAAACGACAACTTTCGCCAGCATTCGTGTGGAACTCTGCTGCAAGTAATAAAACCCTCAAAACACACAAAATATTTCAGGGTGTCAGCCAGAAGATCGTGACGGCAGACATTTTTGGGAGATCGTAAGGAAGAAAGAAACAATGGCATAAAATCTTGCAGAAAGAAATTGGGATAAAATCAAGGAACTGCCCGAATTATGATACTTTGCACAAAGAAGTATCAACTAAATTAAAAGATGAAGAAAAAACCCTATAGCTTTCATTCTACTGTAGGCTATGACTGGTTAGGATTTCCAGTAGGCCGCTATTGACCGGTCGGACAAGGCTGTTACCAACGAAGCGCACGCGTTGTTCGGCGCCCGTTCTTCATTTGGTGAAACAGCCGTTATGACGTCACTGTGAACAAAGATTCTGCTTTGTTCAGCATTTGCAGCTCTGATCTGTGGTATATGCTGCTCGAAAGGCAATACAATCATATAAACTTGGCTATGACCCCTATGTGCTGCAGTTTGAAGCAAGAGACCTAGTTATCCTGGCGAAGGCAGTCATCTTTGCCTCCTTCCTTTTTTTTAAATCTAACTCCTGAGGCAGTGCCCTTTTTGGGAAGAAAGTAGTTCTTCAGCCAGTCAAGAAATTTCCCATGTTTCATGGAACAAGGAAATGCATTACAATGTTCACAACAGTACGCTACTTATCCCTATCCTGAACCAAATTAAACCAGTTTACATCCTTCACCCAATTTCCTTAACACATGTTTTAATATTATCCTCCCATCTATGTGTAAGTCTTCCAGTGGTCCTTTCCTTCAGGCTTCCCTCCAAAATTCTGCATGCATTTCTCGTCAATTCTGTATGTGCTATCCTGGTTAGCTCAACCTCCTTGATTTGATCACACAATATTTTGTAGTCCACAAATTATGAAACACATCATGCAGTTTGCTCCAATCTTGTGTTATTTCCTCCCACCTGGGCCTAAATAGCTTCCTCAGCATCCTATGCTCAAATGCACTTAGCGTATGTTCTTGTCTTACCACCTACCCTCTCATTTCATTAAGAAATGAATATGTAGCCCTGACGTCTCTGTTCCTCTGGGATGTGGAGTGGCATCAGTTGGTAACTGGTGCACAATGTTTTGAGACAGCATGGTGGTTTCATTCTCATAAAACAAAATGTCAGAAACAATGGACATCCATCACCTAGTAACATGGCACCACATCACACAAGAATGGAGACCTCACCTGCAAGATTGCAACAGCCTAAGGGCTCACAATATATACCTCTATTTATGTATCAATTCCATATGTCTAAGCTTCCATAAACCACAACACATGCACAAATCACTGACAATGATACAAATCCAGGTAAGTCAAGAGCTGTGAAGACTCTGAGGAAGAGGATGTGACTGTAGAGCAGAAGAAAATTTCCTGGAATACTGGTGAATAATTGAATCAAACCTTAAAAAAACTGATGGAGCAAAACACCAACTTTCAGTGCATTGGAAGTTATGCAGACTCATAAGCTCCAGCATACTGACTAGAAAATGGTGATTTGTTTCAGGCTGGCTGTCATTTGAAGACTACTAAGCAGAACATCGAGATGAATGCAAGGATCTCTAAAGGAAACCTTGCAACCTTATCCACTTCTGCATTTGATACTACTGATCTCACGGACACCTGGAGGATGGTAAACAGTGTGCCGCATATTTGGTTTCCAGTGTTTTGTATGTATGTTGTACTCTTTACCTTATTATTCATCACAGCCCACATTAAAATTGTTTTTCATGTCACCCTATTCCCCAGTCATGCCAGGTAAACAAACTGCTATGTTACATTGCTTTCCTTAAAACACCCTAACCTGAAAAGAGCCATGTAAAGTTATCCGACCTTCTGTAAAACTATTTGTTAAACATTACAACTAAATAGACTTTGAACATCTGGAATCTGCAAGGTCTGGCCTCATTATGTTGTGCCATATTTATACTGTTAACTCTTTAAAATAAATGTAAAAAAGAGTAAAGCTGCCCCTGTGCTTAATTAAGCCTCACACCAAGGAAACCTATAGTGGAGTCAGGTAAAGCTGCATTCAAGCCTTGGTACCAAATTTTGGAGCTTTAAATTGTTTTTAATTTTTATTGCAAACACAGCAGAAGTGTGAAGCTCGCAATCATAAATGGACTAATGCAGTTTAGAATGCATGGAGCATACATCACATCTGTGACAGATATGACACTCCTTTGTACTATACACAGGAATGCAAAGAACACACTCAGATGAAAAATTATTCTACACTTAGCATAAATAAGACACAGGTACTACACAGTACAATGCAAAACTGACATGTTCCTCAAATAGAACATCAAACTATCAAAATCTTATTCACAATGGTATGATACACAAATGATAACACAAAACCACAAATTCTGCATTCTAAAACACTATGCTCTGACATATGAACAGTGGGTAGAAACTGATTGTTAATGTGGGCTGGCAGGCCAGTACTTCTTACCAGTGGCACTATAACATTCACAGCTGGGGGAGAAACGGAGCAGTTTCTAGGTCATGTTACAACTACCAATCCCAAGCTTTCAACACTGTGGTGTGTGGTTCCTAGACTTGTCAGAAACACTTATCAGCTCCTACTGTTAATATAGATTAAAACAGACAATTTCTAGGGTGAATACAATAAACCTCAGCATTTGAATGTGCTCTCCCTATGGTACTATTTCAAACAGATTTCCAGATATACCAGTTAGCTTTACATTAAGTTGTACTTGTGCTTAACCGATCATGCAACATGCCACAAAGACATAGCATAGCTGATATATTAACCTCAGAACTCAACTCAGGTGAGTGGTCTGGTGTACAATCCACCTACATTTCCCCCACTGAAAAAGCCCCCAACATCCGCTGGATAGGTAACAGGGTGGGCCCATGACTTGGCCAAGGTGTGATGGTGCAGAAGGAAATTTTTGTCTCCATAACAGCAGAAATCCAAATCTCCAATCATTCAGTCTCACTGACTATTTATTTATTTGACTCTTTGAATACTAAAATGAATCCACATGAAACAGTGATTCAGTTCATATATCACAGACAAAAGAGTGCATCCATTAGAAAGGCCAGTGAATGCTGTACAGGAAAACAATTATCGTAAGAATCATACAGAATGCATAAATACAGTATGTGGACACAATTCAGTTTTTAGTGTAAATCTGGAGGTACATGTACAAACCACTGGGCTTCAAAGGGAAATAATATGTCATCTTCTAATGTCACGCAGCATCAAATCATGATTATAACAGACCAAATATTTCTGCACCATCTGCACAAGATCCAATGTATGTGCAAATATACAAATTAATTTTACTCCTCAGTATAAAAAATGTAGCCTAGTACAAGTAATAATGTCTCCTACATTAGTTATTAGCAATGGTAGTCATTTTGGAACCTCATGGTGGTGCTTGGGGTTGGTTGATAAGCAGACCCAAGGGAACATACACTACATAAAACAAACTCACTTCACCAGCAACAGTAGCTGTGACCATACTTTTGTACAAAAACATGTAGAACACATGTAAGAGCCCTGAAGTGTAAGTGCAAAACATCTGTTCAACAGCTCTGCAAAACAGGTTTAGAATAGCAGTGTTTAATGTCTGTGTATAATACCTGCATTAAAGAAATGTAAAACAGGCAATGGAATCATTTCACAACAAACTGCCACACAGAACTGGCAGACCTAGAAGTATAACAAATATATACAAAGGGCAATAAGAGATGTCTTCCTTTGCACAAAACTACTGAAAGAGTGGCAACGGCCTTGGGCAATGTCAATGAACAGTACATAATACACATACACAGAGGCTGTAAAGAAGTGGGAAGAACAAGGAAAAATGTTTAAGCAAAGGAAACTTCATCCCAAAGACAAAAGTTTTGCACTCTGTGGCTTCAACAGGTGTGTCATGTACATAAAATGTTTAGTACTATATTATAAAGTTATGAAATGAACACAAAATATTTCAGTGTCGTCAAGGAAAGCAGTAATTTTTCTGAGAAAAGAGGTACCTTGTGTTGTCATGAAAGAAATTTACTTTAAATTTAGGAAGTAACAGGACATAAAATGTATCTTGATGGACGGCAATAATATCATCACATTTCGCATCATTTCTCAGGAACATAACAGATTATCATAATAGACCTATTAAACCGACATGGTTCATAGATATGAAACATAGGTTCACACACATTACTTCATAAATGATGGTGTTAAAACAAACTTCCAAGTGCTGGGAGGAATAAGAGTTGTGCACAAACAGGAATTTTTGTTCACATTGGGGCAAAGATAAGGTTCATTTGAGGGGTTCAACTTCCTCTGGATTCAAAATCACAGACTAGGGACTATCATCATTAAAAAAAAAAATGATCGCACAAAATCTGCTCCCCAGACTTATACATGGTTACACCATTGCTCCTGACAATAACTCTATTAATCACACGGCACCAGAAAATATAGCCCCCACTGCACCTCCCCAAATTATGTACAGATATTTGGTTATAACTGAAATAACATAGTTTAGCTTTGATCTACACTACACTAAAGAGCAGCTGCTACAATCTGTGAGGTGGAGCAAACCACAACCTGCAGACAAGGCTGACAAATTACTCAGATTGGTTTCAATGTGCTACAACTTCCCTACATCACTGTAACTTTAATCCAGTCAAACTCACTTCAAATCTAGTGAAGCAGAAAAGTACCGATAGTAAAGAGATAGAGAGATAAAATTTACAGTAAAGGTAATAAAAAGGGGTACATAAAGAGCTGGATGTCACCATTTTGTCACTAAATTCCTTGTCATCATATACCCAGAAAGCTGCACAGCAGAAATGCACAGAACATTGTCACGATGATGAGGATGATCACTAGCCAGACAGGTAGTGTGCCTAAAACAGACAGATTACGTGAAACACAACTCTGAAGGAAAATAAAATTCTTAGTCTTAGCAAATTATCTTCCCTTTACCCCTAAGGGTATGTGTACAATATTTCACTATGTTCCTTTGCAACTTTAGATCATACTTTCTTTCTAAATATTCAAGCCTTATCTGTGTGTAATTTAATACACTTACTCCTAATGACACTCTTCTAAATCACCTCTCATATCTTGTTTTTAGACTAATTTCCTTTCTCAGGGAAAGAAAATCGGCACACATTCCATCACTTCATAGTCTGAACCAGCACACCAATATTCATGAAAATTCATATGAACATTATAAAATTCTGAAGGCCAACCCAATGAATCATAAAGAGGTGGGAGAAACAATAGTGGCACTTACAAGTGATTTACAATTCTGAAGTTATGTACGACAAATTCACTGATGTCTGTCAGGCGACACCCTGATTCACTGATTTCCCCAACAATTCCAATGCCTGAAGCTGGACATGACATGATCCTCAGAGTTCATTCTTCCTCCTCTTCTCACAACCTATCTCTATAGTATCCATCTTAAAGTCATCTTGCAATTTCCTTGCCGTCTTCCGAGCAGCAGATGTCAGAGACATCTACCCACCCAAGTTTTGTGTGAATTCATTGCTTCTTCCATCCCAGTCATATGTACCACCTTACTACAGAATCACGTATTTCCCAGTTCTAACATTATAAGTACTATATGATTATTTCTCTTACTTTACCCTACAACCAAATACTTCATCAGCATTTCATTTTTTAATACTTGCACACAGACTCTTTTGCTACAGTAAACAACAATATCATATGCACATGTACACAAAGTACTTTCAAGTTTTGAAAGGCAAAAGATTTATAGCATTTTCCCAATTTTATCATTAACATCTTTTCTGCTGATTACTGTTTTTCCCAAATACTTAACATCTTAAATACTGTCATATGATTCATAACTTACAATTATATTATGATGTGGTAGCTACATCAGTTTTGTGACAAGCTCCCTTATATATACATAACATCTACAAACATGCATGCATGCACACACACACAACACACGCATAAATATGTGCATGTGTATTTATCTGTACACCAATCTTTTGCTATTATTTACAGAAATATGTTCTTCTTTAAAGTACTGAAATTCCCACTGTACGAATGCTATCATTAATGATGAGTAATGTAAAAATTACATGCAGTGTACACAACAACCCGCATGATACGTCGCAAGTCTTGGCCGGATAAGAACCCTGTGGATCACTTGTTTTGGCAGATGTTTGTATACACAACCCACAGAATAATATAGACTACTGTGAACTTGTACCAGAAGAGGCTCACTACTGTATAGATTTGTTGTCCCAGCAATACGGACTTATGCTTGTCAACTCACATAATCTAGAATTTTAACACGTTAAGATCTTAATTTTTAATTTTAATGATGAAAGTGAGGGTGATTACTACCTAAAGTACATGCTGGACTTATGACCCCGTGTTATTACACACCCTGAGGATGGCACGTTGGTACTGAAATATGTAGGAGTGGGCACTTAACAAGAATTGTATTTTATTATTTGTGTTTTATTGTATTTTTAATCAGTGTATTTTGTTAGTTAATATACTGAATGTAAGAAAATGCACAGTATGAATAACATAAAATTATTAAAAAAAAGTATCCTGTAAGCCATTCCATTCAAATTCTAACAAATCCTCTTGGACTGTCTTGACGGCATATTCTATAACACTATTCAGAAGCAGCAGCAACTATAAAGTATCCACTATTTGAGAACAAAGTGTCTGATAAACTATTATGTACTGGATTAAACTAAATGCATTACATTTACAAGCTCCACCTACAATTGTACTTACTTCTAAAGGGAAGACTGTGTATACAGACACGGTTGTCAACAGAGATGCTTAAGACAGCTACCTCTGTACAGCTAGTGATTGGTGGGCCTCCTGATGCCACAGGTAGAAACTCAAGCCCTGTGATAAACATGCTGTGGGCTCCCTCAACGTGCAATACTCTCTGAAAAACCACAAATTGCTTGTCTTCTAACTTCATACAGGACTCTATGACTATCAAGAAATAAGCAGTAACAGTTGTAACATTAAACCACTTGTGCTGAACAGGAGAGGTAGGTTACCAGTTGTAACATTACTGTTTATTACTAACATAAAGGATTTCAATGGAAATCATAACTTACTTGATGTGATATGCTAGAGATGAGAATTTAAATGAAAGCTGCATAAGAAAGACCATTAAATGCTGGCACCTAAACCTTATGTTGGCATTTGAAGCACCATACTGTGACTAGTATACCTAATAATACATGCCAAGGGGTTAAAGGGGTAGTTGCAATTGTCTGTTTGACCTGAATATATCCAAGAAGAAAACCATGGACTCCGAAACCAAAGCCTGAATCCCTCAAAGACAGGAGCAAAAGCAACAGTAGCAGCCTCTGACCAACCAATACAACTATTCATATGTGAAACATGCAGCTGTGTTACAATAATGAAGTGAATTGTACGATGAATTATAAAAATTTACCGTGTACATTCTATTATAAAGATTATGATTGTGCTACATTAAACAAACAATAAATATTTACATGATGAACAAACTCAAACGTGTGATAAATAACAAAAATAACTGCTTACGAATGTCAACTAAATGGTGTACATAAAGAACAGTTGTTTCAATGCTTCAAACACTGTGGGTGAATGGATTCACTCTTGAGAATGGAAGATTTAACCTCAAGTTTATGGCTAAGAAGATAATAAACATGACATACTATTATCCATTAAACAATTAAGCATTTAAATTGAAAACTACTCTGTAGGTGGGTTGGTATGAGGACTTTAAATGTCACATATGACAAAAAAATTCACTGATGCACTGACATGCACGTCACAGACGGCTGTCCCTTTGCACGTAGTTTACATACTTTTAAAGAAACTAAACACTTTGACCAATCATTCACATAAAAAAAAAGCACACCATGCAAACTCCAAATTTTTCATTCTCCACTTAATCATCGTGCATCAGTCCAAATACTACATTTTGCTCAGTACCAAGTTATGAAACTGGATACCCCCTCAAAAAACTCTAACACCTTCCAGCTAAGGTGAAGAATAAAACATAAGTAAGATACTGTCTCAAAAATACAATGAAAAGACTCTTGAAAATATTGGGGACAAGGAAATGTACCTGCAAATTGAAGGCAGTGTACACTGCAACACTGCCACCAAACATCGTACCCACAGCAACGAATTTCCCATCATCTGACACTGCCAATGCTGACAAGCTGTCATTGCATGGCACAGCTTTCTTCAAAGATCCATCTTCTGGTAGCCACAGCTGGAGAAACGCTTTCTGCCTTCCTAATCTCCCCACAGGATTTACGAGCACGAACAATCGAATGTTGTTCACGTCCCCTTCAACCAAGCCAAACCTGGTCATGGCAAAACAAAAAGCAACTAAAGCTGGACATCTTAAAGCAGAGGATTATTATTATTATTTACTGCAATTGAGTTTTCACTCGGTGGTATTAGTCCTTACACTAGTAACAAATAATAAAAAAAATACATAAAAGAAACATAAAAACACAGTAAATACAAGTACACATATTACCAAAACACCCACATATTACAAAACAAGTTAAAACAACCACAGTACAGGATACACACCAAATAAAATAGTCACAATACAATCGAGTACCCTCAGTATAAGGTCACAATAATGTGCGTGGTACTTTTGTCCCCAAGAACTTCAACATAACTCACTTCACTTAACTTCAAAACAAAATCACTTCACATATATCATGTTAGTTCACTCCACATCACTTCACTAATTTACACTCAACCCCTACTTGATTTCCCTTGCTTGTAACTACTTTCTTAACCCTCTTTCCAAAAGTGTTTAGTTTACAGAGGAAAGACGCTAGTAAGTCTGCAGGTAATCGGTTGCAGCTTTTAATGGTCCTGTTTACGAAGAAATATTTACCAACATCTGTTCTTTGGTTCCTAGTCCTAATTTTCTGATTATGATCTGCCGTACTCAGGTAACATGGTTTTAGAGGTCTATCCCCTATCGCTTTTCAACCCCGTCCCCTGGTGTATGTCCTGACAAGGGTGCATATTCGGGCTATCAATCTAAGCTGTTCTAAAGTTTTCCAACCTGACTCATTTATATTATTTGCAAATTTAGCCGCTATCTTTTGCAACCTATTTAAAGCGCTTAACCGACCTTCTCGGTGTAGGTCCCGACACACTGCTCCATACTCAAATAACAGTCTCACTAGTGCCGTATAAGCTAAATGTTTCGTATTATTTCCCTTTTTGAGTATACTCATTATTAAATTAGTTGTCTTTCATGCTTTTTGTAGTGTGTCCACCTAATCTTAAAATTTCCCCAGGAATGCCATCCGGTCAAATGGATTTCTTTTTCCCGATTGCTGATAATCGCTTCCTTATAATGTTAATACTAATGGTGAAGGGTTTACCTGATTCTGTTGATTGAATTTGCAGATTATTACATTTGTAACTCAATAGAGATGCATAATAAGAGTTTAGGGAGATGGCCTTTTCTATTGGATCTGTAACAAGCTTGCCACTTTGGTCCTTGATCACCGGAATACTTTCTCTATTTCCTTTATGTCTTTTATCATACTTATAGAACTCTGTCCAGCAACTACCTTCGGTTCGTAAGACCGAACGTAAAAATGTTTCCTGAGCCTTCTTCTTGGCTACCAGTAATTTCTTGGATAAATGTTTCAGTTCCACTTGGTAAGGTTGCCCAAATTTTCTCTTATTGTACACTTTCCTCACCTTTATTTTTAACCATTTTACTTCCTTATTATAGTATTAGGATCTGGATTTTTACTCAGAATTTTTTGAGGTACATAACGTTTGATACCCTCGAAAATTATATTCTTAAAATTTTTCCAAATCTCCTCTATGCAACTACCATTTCCAGCCCACAGGTTAAACTTATCCCGAAGGAAGGCTTGCAAGCCTAAAATATCTGTTTGGTGGTACAACAGGACTATTATTTCAACTTTTGGCTCCCGACAAATTTCTTCCCATTCTACTTCCATAAAACCCCATTATGGTCGCTGATTCCAGGCAAAATGTTACAAGAACTAAGCGAACTATCAGGTCTGAGAAGGTATACCCAACAGGAGGTCTCCTCTTGAGGGGCCACTTACTACCCGAGTATAACCATTATCCCAAACTAAATTGTTTACATCGCCTGAAATCTGCTCTTTTTTTTTTGCATCCCCTTTCCAGTCCACCTGAGGCAAATTCAAATTACCGCCTATAATGCTTCGCTTCGTTAAGTTTCGCATGGGTAAGGTATGGGTTGCTAATTTTTCAATCGCCAACACATCCTGATTCGGAGCTCTGTAAATACACGTACTTTCCCACGTATATATTAGATCCATTCTTTTCACTTCGACTGCAAACATCTCAAAATCATCATCCACCCATAACTCCACAAAGGCAATCACATTTTCAACACAGATAAAAACCCCACCAACACCATCAGACCTATCCCTTCTGAAAGTTGTAAAATCAGCCCTGAAAATTTCAGCATTGCTAATATCCTCCTTAAGCCATGATTCCGTGCCTATAACATCGGGATTGTACGTGTCAACTAAATTCCAAAACTCCACTATATTATAAACACTCCTACAGTTAACCTGCAGCACAACCAGCAATTTACATTCTATCCTACATGCAGATGCCCCAGCTATAGATTTAACCCTTGACCCAACTTCAACTTCCCTACTCTTCAAGATACTAGGCACTGGTCGATTTTTTTCATGTAAAGTGTCTTCTGTTCTGTGATCAATGATCGCCATGTTCCCCTTGTTCTGTGAATCCCATTTTCAAAAATTGTCATTTCTTACTCTCTGCTGATCCTCCAACATCAAGTCCACTAACTCTAGCATACAGTTTTCCAAGTTGTCTCTTTCCTCTCCATTCAGATGCAGTGAAATCCCTGTCCTCTATCCAGCTGTTCGGATCAATGAAGTTTAAGTCCCAAGGCATTTGCCACCCAGTCGAATCTATCATTAAGTGCCCCAATATGCCGCCATGACATATCTCTATGGAGCAACACTCCACTCATGAGAAGTTTGCCGTTCAGAAGTTTCCTCTTTGCCGTAGCCACCAATGCATATACTTCTCCCATTACAAAATCAAGATTTCTGGTTGTTCTCAAGTCATTAGTACCCACATGAATAATAACAGTTTCTGGACTACCTAGTTCCCTCTTTTCTATTACTCTGTGTAGCTGTTCAGTTTTAACCCCCAGAAAGCACTCCAACATCATATCTTCATGTTCTGCTCCAACAATGCGCAACACTGAGTCACTGACCACCATGCACTTTGCTACCTTTTGATTTGCATGCACTGTATCCCTCTTTCCAGCTCCCGCCAGTAGTAACTTTTCTTCAAGCTCCCACTTTCTAGCCTTCAACTCATCAATTTGTCGCAGCGCATTTTGCAGTTCCTCTTGTAGCATTCTCACCTTTTCAGTCCTACACTTTTCACAGTTCCAATTCTCTCTCTCTCTTCAGCCACTTGAGTTTCCACGCTTCCACAACTATAATGATGCCATCATCCACACAGTTCACATTGGATTCCTGACTTTAGATTCCTGCCACACCCAACACACAAGAGTCGTATGGTGTTCTCCACTTCCACAACAGGACCAGGAATCTGCTCTGCTCGACTCCACCATTAGTAACACAGCTAAAACCACTGAACTTAGCACCATCAATCCCAAGCGGTCACCAGTTGTTTGCTTAGCATCACCACGCCTAGGCACGCCACTCCATGAGAATCTCCCAGCCCAGGTACCTGGTAGTCCTCTAGGTAACAACCCATTGCCTACCCATACTCAGGAGCTCAACACAAACATGTCTGAACGCTACGATCCTCCAAACTGGACAACCAACGCAAGAAAATTCTAAGGCATAAAACATGCATAATGAAGTTGGAGAGACCTATTACAAGCCTTTGTCCATAATTTTGAACAACAATTGCAAGTAAGTGGGAAATGAAGAATATTATGAAAGGAGGACATCTGTGTTTTATACAAGTCACTAATCTGTGTAGACAGATCATGGACAAGCTGGACATGTTGCAAGGATGGGGTAACAAATAATTTTTTATTGAAAACTTCTTGAAAAAGGCCACTTTTAGGCCCAAAATTGGACAGGATAGGACTGACAACATGTTGGAAGATAGTGGGTCAGGATAAGAAATATTTCCTGATATCCAAGCATATAAGGTTTTGAATTTCTAGCTTAGATAATAGACAAATTATCACAATTCACGTTATTTGTAAGATGTGTATGAAGTACTTTTCATGTTAAGTGGTGGTTAAGCTGTCCAGTAGGGTCAAATAAAAGCCTGGTCACTAGATTTAGTGTGAGCAGTATGGATCAACAGTATTAAATGTGATAAATCCACTTAGCCAAAGAATACAGAGATGGGCTTATAGAAGTCATCACTCAATCCACCACATTATTTGTGAACACACTCAACAAATGACACACATAACACCTTGTCTATGAACAGAACACTTAGATCTGAAGGAGGAAGAGTACAAGGAGAACAAAGAAAAGTACATAATGACTAATGAATTAACAGTTCTCATCAACTACAATCGTCAGGACAATTAAATTTAAGAGTAATATAATAAGCAGTACACGCAATAAGCAATATGGAAATGAGACATACATATGAGGGCTGCTGCCAAAAAGTCATTCAACACTTTTCTATAGCTCACTCAAAATTAACAGGAAATGTCTGCAGTTTTTTCTGTTTTTAATTTGAATGTTACTGCTACTGCAGTGCCACACAACAGTGCATCATCTCATGCATGCACAGGGGTCATTAAAATAGTGTAGTATGCTAAAGTGCATTTTAAACCATGGATTTTTACTGAATTTCTTGTCGCACAGAAGGAATCTGTAACAAAGGCTCACAAGCGATTAAAAAATGTATATGGTGTCAATGCTGTTGAGCACCATTAGTCATCAGGTGTCACAAATTGCAGGTTCTGACAATGACCAAGTGGAGGTCAGTGACATGCATCTCTCATGTTCTGTTTTTTGGGATGCTGAAGAGGGGATTTTTGTAGACATCCTGCCATATGCTGAAACCATTAACTCAGATCTGTACACTCAAACTCTTAAAACCTTGCAGAAGCATTTCAGGTGAGGTCAGTCTCACAAAAATGTTGCTGGAATCCTCCTTCAATATGACAACCACATACTAGTTTAAGAGCCTAGGAAACAGTCACAAAGCTTCAGTGGACTGCTCTTGCCCATGCTCCACACATCCCAAATTTTGTTCCCTCAGACTTTTGGAGTCCTCAAAGATGTTATCTGTGGAAAAAGGTTTGGGAGTGACGATGAAGCTATTGAGGAAGTGAAGAAGTACGTGACTGTGAGTACAATATTCACACTGGTACAAGAAGGGGACAGGTCTCTTGCTCCTTGCCGGCACTAGGTCATTGGAGTAGACGGTGATTATGAAAAAAAATCAGGTGTGTAATCTAGTTATCTTACAAGTATATTCAAAGAATTATATATTACTAGCAATAACAAGTGTTGCAAAGCATTTTGAGCAACCTTCATATATCTAACTTTGTAAGATAACTAACTTAAACATATTTTAAAGTCAAGAAATTAAGAATTGCAGGATAGGATTGAATAAGAGACTCTTGTAAATATGGCACTGAACAGCCAAACTGCATAAAAACAGAAAATGTCTAAAGATATGATAATTATCAACTGCTGAAGAAATGCTGTGTGGTGAAATTAGCATAAATGACAGGTATATAATTTTATGTTACTATGCAGGCACTATATTGCAGTTTGACGCACTGGCTTGAGAAGGGCTCCACACCATAAAGAATATGTAACATGTGAGAGGAGGTTAGTGGCATTACCTGCATCGCTTGTACAGGTATTTAGAGCCTTCAGGAGCATTCCATATCAATTCTTGCATCTTCTTGCCACAGTCAGCCCTCCAGACAATTGCTAGGCCATCTTTTGATATACTCACTACCTGCACACAAAGCATTCAACATTAGACACAAGTCCATTTCCTTTGTCTCATCTCTATCTTAGTGGTGGCACACACAGGTTCAAGTGCTATGACACCTTGAGGACACAATGTTTCAGGGTGTTAACTATAAAAAACAGGTAATAATAAGTTTGTTTATGAACGTATTATCTGAAGGCATATGTATAAATGCTAACACACACAACACGTGGTCGCACAATTCAGATGTTTAGTAACAGACTACTTTTCATCTACTTTCAGGTCTCTGACTACATTTGAACCTGGTATGCACCACAGTGGTACCAACTAGAATTCAAGTAACGGGAGGTAACAAATTTCCAAAATAGGCCAGACTTGTGAACATAAAGAATTTGTCAGGCCCTGTGAACCCCTTCACTAATAATTTCATTAATGTCACTATCACACACTCCCCTGTACAACTCTACATATGATTTATTGAAACCTTTTTAACAAATGTTCATCAATTCAATAATTTTAATGTAAATCCAGTAACCATACTTTACAAATAACTAGCCTAGGTCAATAGTCATCCATGTAAATTGCATCTTCAGTGGTTGGCTACAGAGTGGTGAGTTTGGGTTTGCATTGATACACTGGCACATAACATATGTAACACCCTTGGAGAGTGGATGTGTGATTGAGTTACACCTACATGTCATGACAGAGCTTTGGTTTATGAGTGAGGTGAAACTTTGTTTCCGTGAAAACCCAACACCTCTGTGTAGAACAACAACAGAAAATCATGTGACAAAAACAGCACAGATTCCTGCATAAACATTATGTCATCTCATCATATGACAAGCCCATTTATAGTTTTAAATGATTATGACACTGATTGAGGCAATGATGTGCAAGGTATGAATGTCTTAATGAACACTTTTTGCAATTTCTTATGCTGATTGCAAATGTAACATATACATTTGTTCAATAAGATTTAAATGTCACCATTATCATTTGACTTGTGGCCACAACAAAGCAACAGACTCTGCTTTTCTATTAATTTGTAATATTGGATACCCAAAAAAACAATCAAAGAACCAATGTTGAATAATGCCATACCAGCTTCTCATTAGGGCTGATGTCCAGGTCATCAATCTCTCTGCTGTGAGCAGGAATATCAACTGTCTGCTTGAGTGATGGAAACTGCCAAAGACGAACATGTCCATCAGTACCACCTGTGGCCATCAACTTGCCTGACCGCCCAATTCGTACAACTCGCTGTAATGGCTCATCCTCACTAGAACAAATAATGGCATCACGGGCCCAACTTTCTAGAGACACCACATGTCTTCAACATTTGCAGATCCAACTCCATTTTCAAGAGCATTTAAGATCTATCAAAACAAACAATCCTCAACCTGCATACACTCTACATACACTAAAGCAACAACATGACTATGGACTCACAAATGACACTTCACCAAACTTTGTGTTGTAACAATTTTCATGTTTGCACCGTGCATCATTGATAATTAAACACTTTATTATCCAACTAATGCACAATATATAATATGTAGATACAATTAAAATTATAAAATATTTAAAAGTGTTCCAACATCTTTCAGATCACTGTATATGAAGGCAGTGCCTTACACAATGCATGAGCATTCTGTAAGGCACTACCTTCATATACAGAGAACTACATCCACGCACAACGGGTCAGAATATGCTGCCATAACACCGACTTTGTCCATGTCAACGGACATGATTGAATCATTCTTGTAATTTTTAGCCACGCACTGTACATGGCTCCCTGAAACACGTTGGAGCACTTTTAAATATTTTATAATTTTAATTGTATCTACATATTATATATTGTGCATTAGTTGGATAATAAAGTGTTTAAATTGTGTTGTAACAGTTTACTCTGACCTCTGACCACTACCACCATCTGCAGCACTTACCTAAAATCTGTCTGAATGCTATCACCAGGTTTTATTTGGAATTTAAGGTGCTTATAAGAGTTGCTGTTTCTGTCCACTTTCTCTTCACTGTCTGCTATTGGTGACTTCTTGCCACGCTGTCTCACAGCACTGTCATCCCCATCTGGAAAACCACCCACAGTATAAAATGTTGATATGTTATTTGTGGCAAAAACCTGCAAAGTAAACAGCTAACATAAGAGTTGTGGAAAGCAATGTGGAATATATCAGGTGCCATGAGATATGTGGTTTTCACAGCATTCAGCATTAAAATCGCTGTCTTCTGGGATGTAACATTGTGTGGTATATATTCACCAGAACCTGCTGCCTCCATAATCACAGTAGATGAGTAAGCCACATGGGAAGCACTAAATTGCTGTTAGCCATAGTCCTTGTCCCTCGTACCCTTTATAACTGATTGTTGCTCTCCAAATGGCTTATTCACATATCCTGACTACACAGGCAAATGGTATCTCTGAAACATCAGTACACAATGACTAGACTACATGGTGTCACATTCTATACGAGGATAATCTGAACAGTCGATGTTTGTACGGCACACAAAAAATGTCTGAGCCTCGGAGATGGTTACAGGCTGTTAGAAAATGTGCTACTGCACCCAGTGCATGGAATATGTCTGACCTACAAACTAGATTGTGGACATCACTTACCTCATGCAATAAACAATCCAGTACACATTTGTGTGCAATATTCTGCAACTTACAAGCTATTTAATATTACTATTTAATACACTTAAGTAAACTCTGAAACTGCTACTGAGTGATTATCAATTAAGTTAACAATGTAGCCTGAATAATTATATGGACCATCAAGTGAATAATGTTCTTAAACCAGCTAACAGACTGATATGTCAAGTTCATCCTGTGTTGGCTGGAGTTTTTCACACTTAGCATGGACATTTAAATTCCCACACACAGACCAGCATATAGTACGCTGGGCCATTAGCCAGTACTTTTTAGAGACCAGCATATGTCCATGTAGGAAGATAAACATTACAATGAGTTCTCCATGTATCTTGCTTCCAAACTTACAAAGCTCAGGTGTTCATTTTTATTTTGGTGACAAAGGTTTTAGGTCTCAAAATTAATTTCATTAACATGTATTCAAAATCAAACACAAGAAATCCCACCAAGCAGGTGAACTTCCTCTTTGTGAAATGCCTTACTTTGCCCTAGAAACAAAAGATGGACTGAAGGATACATAGGCTGCCTGGACACTTTGTTTACTTACCTCCACAACCATCAATCACTATCAACGTTGACAGCCCTGATTTCATATGGTTTCTACAGTGCAATGTGAATTCCATGCCCTAAATTAGCATATATATGGTGAAAATTATAGTAACATATTCAGTCATAATGTTGTTTCTATTACTCAAATAACAGTCTTCCAAGATGCTGGTGCTTGTACAACTGTTAACAGTTCCATGTCACAAGAGAAATCTGTTGGGAGGATGCTATTATGGAACAAATTATCAGTTTTCCCTTTTTTCCCCTATCAAAAAAAAAGAAGACACAAGTACACATGCATATCATTCACCTCATTTATTAAGTGCTCTTTCAGAAGAAAAAATGGAAAAATAATGCCCTATGTAGTGATCACATCCAACTGCCCATTACACAGTATTGGCAACCAAACGATCTGCTGGATTTTCATACAATTCAGTATTTGAGTTCATAACAAAAAGTTGTCAAACAAGCACAAGTTTCATGAAAAAAAAAGCCTTACTTTCAGGGCATTAACAAATCCCTACCCATACTTTCCACACTTCTTGAGAGATTTGTGTGTAAGTCAGGATGAAAGATCTCCACAAATTGTCATCAAATAATTCTGAGTTTTGTGAAAATTGGGGTTAATAAAAGTCAAGCTTTATTTAAAGGTGTAGTAAATAAATTTGGATGACATTCAGTACAAGAGATCTGCACACAATGCTGCTGAGTTCATTGGAGTTTCATCAAATCTGGCACAGGTAAGATTGTACTCCTCTTATAGGCATAAATGGAATTACATTTACACATGTACCGCAACCACAGGACATTTTGTGAGTAAATATCTTGGTAAAGTCGGTGTAACATGTCACAAAATATACCATTTGCACCCTCGCAATAATTCACCTAAAGCTAGAGTAATAGCAGGTTACACCATGGTTACAGATGGACGATGGTGTACTAAGAAAAGAGGTTAACAGAGTACCATGGAGAGGAGAGTGGATGGTGGAGAGGTTTGGTCATGCCAATTTCTCATATTTTATCATTCTGTACAAACTGCTCAAGTGACCTCAATACACAAGACCCAATGAAGAATACGAGAGCCAGTTATTTCTCTTGTAACAGTGAATTACCACTACATTCACCAATAAAAGGAAAACTTTTGCAACAGAAACAACATTCAAGGCTGAACGCGTTAATATAATCACAATGTACATACCTTATTTAATAGTGCAATCTCTGTTCCAAGAAATGACAGCCAATGGAATCAGGGTTGCCAACAGTGAAAACAACCATAATGTATGTGTTGGTTACAAATATAGGTGAAAAATGTGTCCAAGCAGTTCAGAATGTAATAAATGGTACCAAGAAGACACTGTAAAATAAAGGGTAATATTAGTTTTGAAGGCCTAACTTTGGTGAACAGCCACAGACACCCCAAGCCTCACTTGGTTCATGAACACACAAATCCAATACATACACTTAAGCATTCACAGCAACTGAATGCAATAAAACTCTCCCCAACTAACAGGCCTGTTAGGTAGTTAAATGGCAAACAAATCAACACTTCAAGAAACACCCTTATGCTCATCATATACACACATATATGTATAAAGAAACATTACAATTTAACACAAAAACATTGTTTTGGTACTAGACAGACATTGTAAAAAGTTACATGTTAGAGCAATAAGTTGCTCCCACATTACAGACTAGAGTACTCCCATTTAAGAATATTACCATTCTTTGATTTGATGACACCTTCACTATCTAAATCAATAACTTCCATACTGACATGGTATAGTTGACAGTGGCTTTCCTGTCCAGCCACAAGGAATGTACGATTCCCATCACAGTGACATGCACAGTTCATTACAACACTGCAGCCAGTTTCATGACGCACAACCTCCTCAGCAACAAATCTTTCCCCATCATAAGACAGCTCAAAAATTTCCTGGAATTAAATAAACAGTAACTGGAACTAATGTATAATAGTCTAGCATGTTACTTTGCTAGTATTACCAAATGGTTTATATTACTCATTAACACCTTGAATAACAGCTGTAAGTGTAATGGAGGCAGTATTTGAAAGTGAAAATCCCAACACAATTATAATATCTATAGAAATTTGCACCCTGCTATTACAGTCATGTTTAGAAACAGTCTTTGCAGGATCTCACTCCAAGACTGTTGTAGCATATGGTTCATCAGTTGCCATCATTCACTACTGACAACTTACACACATAAACCAAAAGCCTAACCTTGTATTACATTGGTTCATTGCGAATATGGCAGGAACACTGGTTGAAAAAAGGCTAAGGCTCTACACACCCACACAAACACAAAGCCTAACCCTAAAGCTTCACCCTCGTACACACTAAATTATAAGGTCAGAGGCCTTAACTTTTTTGTAATTCTTTAAGCTTCCAATTTTTCGTTCACTAACTATTCCACACGCTATTATGTCTTTAACGAAAACAATTCATAAATATGAAATGCATATGTAAACAAAATGCATCATCATGACTGCTTTGCTCTCATACTGCATCTTATAAAACACTCGCGCTATTACATGACCGTCATGTAATCCACGTCACTGTCGTCAACATACATAAACGGATAAAAGTAATCCTACAAGGTGTTTTATGCAGTAACCAAGGCTATGATTTGGATATGTGTGTGCACACCAAAAAGAGACCTTAGGGTTGGATTTTCGGTTGGCATGTGAATGACTGAGACCAAGCTGAAGACTTAACGTTTTATGTATATCGATCCTATTGTCTACTCCAAAAAGTGACTTCCCAACATACGGCGTTTCTGTTTAGCAGCGAAGGTTATAATTTGGGCTTGTCTGTGTAGGCCAACAACTTTCTGTCTACAGAATCAATCACGGTAAACAATTAAGTAAATTTTCATGTCACACCCAATATACATCACATTCAAAGACTCACAAATCCATTAGCAACGCCAGTATTTGAAGCGCCTCCTCCACCACCAACCAACACGTGACGACTGGTCAGCATTTGCAAGGTATATAGTGGAAAATTGACCCGAGCCAACAACCCTTCCTGTTTTCTGCGTGTTGGAGCCATAATTCTGTTAACGTTCCCAAGCCAACACACCCAAAACACTACTGCCGAACGTTCGTCATTTACTGCCTTACGACCACTCGCACTTCCACGTCTTCGAAAAACAAACGAACGTCACATGGGATCAGGATGGCCACATATCCAGACTGCTCACCAGTGAATATAGTATTACGGAGTGCAGATAATTGTTCAATGCGTCTGCGCAGTTTCAGCTGCATTAGCTAGCAATGACTGTAGTCAGTAACTGCCTAGCACAGATCATCTACTGGCAGAATGCTTCCCAGCACTTATGGTGGCGTGACCGGATTGTCATATAAAATCATCGCAGACGGGGAAAGAGACAGTAGTAGAACCACGGATCAGAGTAGAACATGTAATGGCTGGTGCGAATGTGTGCAGTTCACTGAAAAGGTTTCACTTTTCTGATACGTTCAGGGATCACCGTTTGTTTAATCTGCTGGACGACACAAACGAATCTGTAATAAGTACCAATATTAGCAGTACATTAACATACAACGGTGCAACTACACTGCAAAATTTGATTCAATATATTTTACCCTAATCCTATCGCATGCCACTAGTAATGTTGCAGCCATTTGGAGTTGGTAATGTAGAAGACTAAAATAGAATGCCGATTGTCTGGGTTGATGAGGGAAGAGGACGCACGATTAACTGCAACATTGAGAATCCAACAATGTTTGCTATATTTACATAAATGAACAATGTAATTCATGTTCTTTTACACAACTGACATTTATTTTGAGAAACAGTTTTATTATCACTTGCTTATACGAAATTATTATGCTCCGCCTATAGCAACCAATTTTCCTGGTTGCTGTAACTTTTTCGACCACTGTACTGTGCATGAAGTGAGTACATAGACTAATACATAATATATACAACACATACATACATACATACGTTCCATTGATCCATCGTTCTGCGATATGGAATTTGGATATGAAACAACAGAACAAGTGCTGAAACGAGTCTGAGATACGTAACGTCACTTAGCAGCATGCACAAGACACCATTCTTCTTGCAATCTGCAAGTGTGCGCAGGGCGTTCTGTTGGGTTGGGTCCCTTTAAACACGATGCATCACACATAGCGTCTGCTATGGGCAATGGCCTAATCCTGTCACAAGTGGAAGGAATGAGATACATTTTGGATGGGACACACCAGACTAGAGCAGTCTCACTGACAAGACGGGACAATCACCTTCATTCAAAACTACCCAATTCTATTGAAGCATTTCTGATAGCATAAACGTGAATTTGACTGTATTGTTAAGAGGAGTCATATGATGAAGAAGTTGAAAAAGAAGTAAAATATCTTTGGGTTCATCCCATAACTGAAAGAAGGCCGGGATTCGGGGTTTTCGCACGTTTGTACCCCATTTGTTGCAAGATAAGGACTGAATTAGAATTTATGTAAAATCGGGCTTCAGTTCTTAAAAAAATCGACGAGTTTAATACGCAAAGCAATGCTTGCTGATGAACTGCTCTTCTGACTGAAGAAGAAGGGTGTATGAGCCATCACGTTACACACAAAACAAAACAAAACAGGGATTGGTCGTGACTTCAGCATTTTGATCGCCGCAATTAAGCATGTTATCAAAGCTCCAAAGAGCAGGACTGGTCTGGTCTGGCCTGCTGGGTTGTGTCCGCCCCGTTAATTTGTATCAGTTCTTAACGGCTGCGGCACAATTTGGAGCACAGTTCAACAGATTCAAGAAGGTGTGGCTCATTAATGTGTGTGTCTGGCAGCACTCTGTACCGCACCTTACAGGTTCAGCCAGAATGTGAGGCAGAGGGAGTCACTGGGCCAAAACTCTAACAACAGGACACACGCGCTAACTGGCACGCCGTATGATTCTGTGGATGGTATTGACCATTATGGGAAAATTTTCGGCCTAGAGACCTGTGTTAGGATTCCCAGTGCCTAACACGCAAACCTACAGCAGTAAGCCTACTGATATCTGATAAATGTCGGAGCAGGTTCTGCATCTACAAAGCGTATCTTCACCTGCATTCGTAAAGCATTCTAAAATTAATCCACAGCGACCCACATAATTCTCAGCTACTATTTAAATCGGAGAAGCCATCCCCACGAAACAACGAGTTTGTAATGAACCATATTGGAACCCTAAGTAGTCAATGCAGAGTACTGAACATTTTTTCTTTCCTCTTGAGCTTTGAAGCGTAACACACTAGTAAGATGTGTTTTTTAAACGAAAGGCGGGAATGTGAGAACATGAAATTTATTCATATAATTCCAATGGAAAGAATCTCTATGTTAATACTTTTTACACAGACGTGTAAACAAGTATCTCTTTTTCCTTAGCTAGTTTGTTAGGTTGTGCCAGAAACATCAGCAGTGTTCTCAAACGGGTTCCTACATAGAATTAAGTCCCAGTCACAGTGGTCCTCAAATAGGATTTACTGTCCTTTTGCAAACTTTGTAACAAGACAGTTTTTCGAACATAGATATGTCAGTGATTAGAACTACGTATGAATGGTTCTTTTGTAACTAGAATGATTAAACTATATATGTAGTACTGAAGGCACCAAAGTGTCTGCCATTATACAGAACCCGCCACATGAGATGTTTCATTCTGATGAGGGTTTGGCAGGGTTACATGAAACTGTATCAGAATCACCAGGTATGTCGTCACCGCTCCGGCAATCTGCAACACACAGTTTACATGAAAACGACACTGTTCTGAGTACAGATACAGGTATGCATTTTTAGGTAATACTTGGAATTAAAGTTAAATATCTTTTTATCTATGTTTGTTCAGATGTGTTGCAAAAAATTTTAAAACCCACCTGTTGGTCTCTTCAGATCCATCCTTCCCTCTTTCTGTATTGTAAAGCTCTAAGTGACACATTGAGATCAAACTCTGTACGGTAAACCCATGTTAGTTAAATTTTGTAAGTCTTTTTAATCAATTTTAAGGACCATTTAGTTTAGGGCATAATTTTAAGTAGGTCTATATCTGTTGTAGTCTTCTTACAGTCCATAGCCTTTAATTATACGACATATCTTGTATTATGGCGAAAAGTCAGGAAATGAAATTTGACATTATTTCCTACAACAGAATTTGGGTGGAAAACAAAACTCGATATTCAACACTTCCTTTATATGCGAATTACAAATTATCAGCCTAAATTTTAAATTCATTTCAACGGATATTTTACTTAAGATCTTAAAATAATTTCTATTGTTATTAAGAGTCCTTTGCTAACAGCAAGATTCACAACATTAGGGATTTGTATAGGGGCATCAATGACTTTAAGAAGGGGTACCAGCCTAGATGTAATAGAGTTAAGGATGAGAAAGGTGACCTGGTTGCAGACTCCCACAGTATTGTGGTTAGGTGGAGGAACTATTTCTCTCAGTTATTCAATGTGCATGGGGTTAAGGATGTTGGGCAGGCAGAAATACA
>Ga0123352_10002505_pt1 | contig 25666 bp, 25 predicted proteins | sample TergutLab28metaG_FD_89700 | JGI IMG/M metagenome (GOLD analysis project Ga0123352, IMG submission 89700) | Labiotermes labralis P1 segment gut microbial communities from Petit-Saut dam, French Guiana - Lab288 P1 | ecosystem: Host-associated > Arthropoda: Insects > Digestive system > Gut ...
AGGCAGGGGTTGTTTGGTGTTATAGATGATTGGGGAGGGGGAATAATAAATCTAACTCTAATAGGTGTCAACATAAAAGGGCGGGATTTTGTAGGCGGTTTTGTTGGGGCCTTTTCAAACGGAACCATAAGAAATAGCAGTTTGATGGGAACAGTGGAAGGGAGGCATTTTATAGGTGGGCTAACAGGATATGGATCCTTCAATCGTATTTTGTATAGTGCATACTTAGGCAATGTGAAAGGAGAAATTTACGTAGGGGGATTAGTTGGGAAACATACTATTAATGAAGGAGACCGTTTTTTGGCTTTTGCTTACGCATCAATGCGTATTCCTCCGGTTATACTGGCGGAAAATATCGTGATAGCTACAGTGTCTGGCAGAAGATATGTTGGAGGATTAGTAGGACATAGCGGAAGACGTACGTCAATAAATAGTGGATTTTTTGCAGGTAAAATCAGAGGAGAGGTTTTCAGCGCCGGTATAAGCGGATTTTTCCCCTCTAACCTTAGCATATCGGACAGTTTTGTTTTACTGTACGATACACCTGCCAGTGCAAATTTTGCCGAAATAGCTCATGGTAATAACCACAGGATAGGGCATGCTAATACGCTACTCCATCTAAACTCAACCCTGCTGCCGGTAGAAGATGTCGAAGATAGTTTTCTACACTTTATAACTTCCTCAAGGTTTGAACAAATGTTTGGCCACCACCGGCTTACAAACAACGTATTGGATAGGCTGCATCATCCGTTTTACGTGCTGGACATTCCATACGGAACGGAAATACCCCAAAACGCGCCTATTTCAATTGAGATTGGCGGAAAAGGATTCAGTTCATCTTTAGAATCTTTTTTGGGCGGGAGATTCTGGGTAGAGGGTAACTATTTCAAAATGTACGGTTCTGTACGTGACATACCAAAGGGTATTTATGCCATACCTTGTTCCATGGATGTCTATGGGCGTTTTGAAACAATATGGATTCTATTGAATGTTATTTGAAATAAACAAGGGGGAAATTTTATTATGAAAAAATTTTGCATCAGTATTCTTGTTTTATTGGCTATGTGCTCAAAAAGTTTCGCTTCAATTCCAACGTATAACACCATAACGCCGATCAATTTGACGATAAATTCTTTTGAGCATATGACACCTGCAAGGAAAGCTTTGTTTACCGAAGCCATGCGCCACTTTGCCGTGGCTATACATGAAATGACAAATGGCGCGCATCAACTAGGGCGTATCAAAGTAATACAAAGAGGTACGCTGAGCAATAGAGAATTCATGCATATTAATTGGGAAGAAAGATTTCCAGACTTCTCTGGTAATCCTTGGGCAGCGGTTCTGCGCGTAGGTAGTTATATTCCATATACTCAAAATACCAGAAGTGTTAGAGGGAGCATTCGAATAGATCATGGTTTTTTAGATAGAGCAATTGATGGGCCTCTAGAGGCAGGATATACACTAGCTCATGAAGCTGGCCATTTTATTTATGGTCTTTTTGATGAGTATGGTGAGGCTGGCCTATTGCCGCCATTGATTTCACAAATTTTTTTTGGACTGTATAGGCCAGATCTACATCTCCCTTGGGATAGATTAGCTGACAATTTTCATTCCATAATGGCTGAGCACATGAGGTTCGCTTTTTCTTCTGATACAATAATTCGAGCGCGAGGCCTTAATTTCTCTACAATATATCATTACGGAATGGGCAATCCGCGATATCAAACGGCTCATCATAGAATGTACCCGTTTAGAACATCTGGCTGGGATACCCTTGTATCTAATGAAGCACCAAGACGTTGGGCGCCAGGTCATTCCCGCTCACAATTCTTAGATTTAAAAAGATACCACCCAAGAGAATTAGGCTATACACACCCTGGAATGGTTCTAACTCATAGTAGCTTCCCTGTCCAAGGCGCATCTGAAGGTGCGTTTAGGCGCTTAAGCCCGGTAGCAATGGATAACTTACAAATCGAATGGGGAACCACTGACAACCAGCGGGCTAGGCTGTTTTTAGTCGGGGGGCAGTTTTTTGAAGATACAAATCCACCTAATGCTCCGTGGCTCAATCATCGAACTGACGTAACAGCACTTCTATTAAGTGAGGTACAAGCCGCTATAGCAATGATGCCGCAAGGTACACACATTGGCGTTTATGCTATTGGCAGAAACGGAATGAGCCCAGTATTGGGATTACAAAGAAGCGCACTTTCCAGTATAGATTATGCTGATTGGAATGCTATAACTAATGCAATCATAGGATTTAACGGCACTGACATTCCTCTTTACGATTTCATATATGAAGCTATCAGTAAACTTCAAGCATATATGGATCCGAAATGTAGAGAACAAAGCTGTACAACTCCAAGTTGCCGGAATCCAGAGCATGTAGCGAATGTTATTCTGGGAGATATCGTTGTATTATTAGGCAGACAAACGCCAGACGTGTCTGCATCTTCTTCGCGTAATAGATCTTGGGAAGATGTTAGAAGGAAGAGCAGAGAGCATTTTATCCCTATTTCCATTGAAGGTTTTCTTATACACGATATGGATGACTACAGATTATTGGCTCGCAAAACAGGTGGAGAGTCTCGTAAAGCTATTGTATCTCTAACCCCAGAGACTTTTTCCTTCGTAAATAACCTTGCAATCAGACATATGGCACTAGGTCCAGAATTCCTGCTTAACCCTTGGGATCAACACATGGTACACGTAACCAGCGGCCATCTTGGTAGCTTTACTGGCCGTAGCCGATCTCTGAGTGCAGCCGATGATCTTCAATTTTCAGAAATATACAGCACTCTTTGGTTTTCTTCAGATTTTGTACACGCAGAAATCGAATTTCCGACTTCTTATCAAAGCATAGCTCCGATGCAATCAAGCCCTGTAATATCCAGTAACCCTTTTCGGTTGGATAGAGCGTTCGGCAGCTTTCTATTTTCGTTTAGTATCCAGAATCTCTACTTATTACAAGACATTGAAATTGCCTTGGTAGGCCCTTCTGGAGTAAGATATCCTGTAGAAATAAATTGGACGTATGTAAACAGGAGATACGGTTATGGTGTTGCGCGTATTCCAGCTTCTCCAGGCGCTTGGCGTATAGAGAGCATCGGAGCTGAAGCCAATGAAATCCAGATCACTTATGCAGTCGTTGCAGAATCCAGAGGTTTGTTTGAAGATGAAAACCCTTTAGGTAGAGCCTTGGCAGAACGCCCGTATAAGGGCGCTATCTTTACTCACATTGATGTGGCTAATGTACGTGGTGGTATGTACGACAGAGCCAACGGCGGAGAATTGTTTGTAACGGTTACAACATACGAAGGCAGATATCCTCTGACAAATCTGAGCGTCACTCTCAATGTATCTTATCCTGATGGAAGAAGCAGCAGCATCACTTTAAACGATCGTGGCGTTTGGCCTGACGCGGTAGAAAGTGATGGTGTGTTTACTGGCATTTTAAGAGTTGGCCATATACCTGAGGGGCAAGTTATCTTAACCGCAAACGTGAGTAACCCAAGAGGCACAGCCACGCCTACCAGGCTTATGGATGCTGGGCGTATAAATGACTTTGACCTCGATGGGGAGTCGCCGTTTTGGGGAGATCTGATCACTGAACGTTTTTATAGGCGAGCTCAGAAGGCTTTCGACGTTAGAGGTACTGTTCCAATTGATGCGCCACCTTTGCCGGACTTTGAAACCGTCACGCTGCCGCTGGTAAATGTTGGACAAATAAGCGGACTAACGTATCTTTTACCAGGTATAGAAATTGAGCTTAACGTGGGTATTTACCCGGAAGATATGGCAGAGCCTCTGGCGGAACATTTGTCCTGGTCGATGCCTTTGTCGCGCCATCCAAATTTAACCATTTCTCCCGACTCTCAGGGACGTCCCAACGTGGTCAGAGTACTCTTCCATGAAACGGGATATGGCTCAAGTGAGTGGCTGCAATTCGACAGCACAACGCCGCGAGCACTGCGCGGCCTTATGGAAAGTCAAACAAGAACGCACCGGTTGATACTCAGCCAACCTTTATTTATTGGAGCTGGGTTCAATAACCGGACAAAAGAAATTACAATTCTTGAAGGTGAAGAAGCATTTTATAACATGGAACTGAGCCTTCCCCCAGGCTACGACGACGGTGCAAGCTGGTCGATGACCGCCAATCCGGACAACGCGGGTGAAATTGTAAGCCAGAGAGCAGACGGAGTTACTTTCAGAACCCTCCGCCCCGGCAGGTTCACCATGACCCTGACCAGCGATGTCTGGCCGCAATTGATAAACCGCTCCGTCGAAGTGCATTCTGTTTTCAGAGAGCAGCCAGGCAGTCAGCCCGGCAGACCTGGCGATGATGCGTTTGGCCCCAATCCTATACCCGGCAGGCCAGACCCCGGCGGAGATGACGATGTAAGGACGAGACCCGACACAGGTAACGATGGAGGCAATGGCGGCGGCCCCAGCAGAGACCCGGAATACCAGGATCCACAAGACCCTGTGCTTCTTCCGCCAGAACTGAGCAGGATAACGCTTGGCGGACGAGATATAACAGATGACGGAGTACGTTTAATCCGTCAGTGGGAAACAGTTCATCTGGTACTTGAATTTAGAGAGTCCATAGATCGCTATATGCTGTCCGCGGCCTTGATGGCCGGTACAAATCCCCCGCATGACGCAACAAGCGCAACGTCTACCATCGACAATATAGCGCTGTCTGAGGACGGCAAAACTCTCTCATACGAGTTTATGGGTAAAGTACCCGGCCAGCATCGTGTGTTTTTCAACGTGGAGAGGAAAGATGGAATCGAAGCTGCCGGTAGTTTTGTATTGCATGTGCAGCCAAGTCCGAACCTTGGTGGTCAGGGCGGCCCTGAGGAAGGCGAGCAGGGTAACGAAGGTTCTGGCGGCGGCGGCTGTAATGCCGGAGCAGGCGCGTTAGCAGCAATGCTGGTATTGGCAGCAGCTGTCTGGAAGATACGGAAATCGTAAAAAGCCGCTTCAATAGCAGGGCAGGAAAAAACTTATTCTTTAAAATTTAACCTTGTGCTGACGGCTGACGGCAAATAGCAAAAAAAGGGGCTATAACAAAATAGCCCCTTTTTTAATTCTTACCCTAACACCAGTAGCATTTCCCGCAGTATTTTGCACGCGGCGGCAGTGGATATTCCTGACGTGTCGTAGTGCGGGGAGAGTTCGCAGAGGTCGAACCCGACTATGTTTTGCCTGTTTTTAGCCGCAAGCTTCATCATAGCGTCAAGCAGTTCGGTGAACGATATTCCTCCGGCTTCAGGAGTGCCGGTTCCTGGAAATTCCGAAGGGTCGAGAACGTCAAGGTCGAGCGTAATGTAAATTGGTCTGCCAGATATTATTTCGGCGGTTTTTTCCATGCTGAGGGCCTTGAATCGTTCTGTGCTTACTCGGCCTGGTGCCCATTCAAATTCTTCTCTGCATCCTGACCTTATGCCGAATTGAAAAATACTGTTATCGCCGACGATATCCCATGCCCGGCGTATCACCGTCGCGTGAGACAGTGCTTCTCCAAAAAATTCATCGCACAGGTCGGCGTGAGCGTCAAAATGAACGATCGCCAATCCGCTGTGCCTTGCGGCGGCGGCTCGCACCGCGCCCAGCGTCACCAGGTGTTCTCCGCCAAGCATCACCGGAATTTTTCCATCGTCCAGAACGCGCCCTGTAAACGCCTCTATCTGTTCCAGAGAACGCGCGGCGCTGCCGAACGGTAATTCCAAATCCCCGGCGTCGCAGACGGATATTTCCTCAAGCCCACGGTTCTGGTATGGGCTGAACATTTCTATGCCCCTTGCGGACTCTGCTCTCATCGCCGGGCTTGCAAATCTCGTGCCAGGGCGGAACGAAGTGGTCGAATCGAAAGGGGCGCCGAACAATACAAATTTCGCGTCCTCATACTCTGAATCGCAGCCAATGAAAGAAGGCCGAGCGCGTAGTGGCGACGTTGTGCCACCTGTTTTCGTAAATACTGTCATGTTAATTTCTTTGCTCCAATTTGCTTTTTGCATAGTTTGGCAGGGCAAACGCCCCGATGTGTATATCAGTGTTGTAATAACGTGTTTCGATCCCCAGGGAATTCCAGGCGTCCGCGTCCAGTACGCGCGGGTCAAATTTTTTGGAAGCAAAACCGAAAAGCCAATGTCCTGATGGGTAGGTCGGAATATGCGCCTGATAGACGCGGCAGATCGGAAATAGCTCCCTGATCCGCGAATGCGATCTCCGCATTGTGTAGGAATAGTGGTCGTAATATGGGTTTTCGTGCTGGTTAACCAGAATCCCGTCCTGTTTCAGGGCCTTAAAGCAGTTGCCGTAAAACTCGCGCGTAAACAGCCCCTCTCCAGGGCCGAACGGGTCGGTTGAGTCCACTATTATCAGGTCGTATTCGTTCTCTTTGCCACGTACGAACTTCAGCCCGTCCTGAAAATGAAGGGAGACTCTTTTGTCTTCAAGCCCGCATGAGGTGAGCTTCATGTATTCGCGGCTTACTTCGATCACCTTTTCGTCTATGTCCACAAGGTCTATGTGCTCAATTGTTTTGTAGCGCGCCAGTTCTCGCGCTGTTCCCCCGTCGCCGCCGCCTATAATCAGCACTCTGCGAACCGCCGGGTTTGTAGCCATGGGAACATGGGAGATCATCTCGTGGTAGATGAACTCGTCTTTATCCGTCAGCATCATCATCCCGTCCAGAGTTAGAAATCTTCCGAATTCCTCCGAATCGAACACGTCTATCTGTTGGAATGGACTTTTTTGGGTGAATATATGTTCGCGTACCTTTATGGAAAACCTGACCGTCGGCGAGTGCTGTTCCGTGTACCAGAGTTCCAAAATCATCCCTCCATTTTAATAATTCGCTTTGACTTTTCACCGTCCAAATTATAACGTGATTATAGCGCGTATCGTAAAGTATTGTGTATGAAATAATTTCAATATAAGCTGTTGATTGCCCAAAAGTGCGCTCTGGCTTACTCAGCAGTAGCTAACACAAAACAAAAACCCACGACAAATTTTATATTTGCCGTGGGTTTTTGGCGAGCATATTGCTTTCAAATTTAAACATTCATACCTAAAATTCTGGGGAGGAATAAAATGATCTCCGGGAAATAGGTGATAATGAATATGTTTGTAATCAAGGCAAACAGGAACGGTAAAACTTTTCTGCTTATCGCCTCCAATGGTTGGTTTCCAATGCCCGCAGCTATCATGACGTTGAGCGCCAATGGCGGTGTCAGCATTCCAATGGATGTGTTGACTACAATAATAAGCCCCAGCACAATCAGGTTGACCTCCAAGTGTGCTGCTATAGGTAGCAGCATAGGCGTCAAAAGCAGAATCAGCGCGTTGGTTTCAAGAAACAGCCCCAATACCAGCAGTAATATGTTTATCATAAACATGATGACGAAATAGTTGTCTGAAATACTGAGAATCGCTCTGGCGGCGGCATCGGGAATGCGCTGAGAGGTCAGCAGCCATGAAAACGCGCCTGACGTTGCGATGACAAACAAAACCGTAGCCGTGTTTTTGCCGGCTTTTATAATTACGCCATATAAATCTTTTATTTTTAGCTCTCGGTATATGAATAAGCTTACAATCAAGGCATAAACAACAGCAACGGCCGCCGCTTCCGTAGGCGTGACAAATCCGCCGTAAATACCGCCCAGAATAATAAGAGGCATGCCAAACGCGAGAATGGCGCTGAAAAAAGAACTGATCAATTCTTTGCGCGTGGTGCGTACGCTATTTATGATCACATATTTTTTGGATGTGATCACAATCATTATGATCAATGTAACAATCATAAGCAGCGCTGGCATAAACCCAGCAATAAACATTGCGCCGATAGAAGCACCGCTGATGACGGCATAGGTAATCATCGGTACACTGGGAGGCGTAACAACGCCCAGAGTGCCTGCGGCCGCGGTAACCGCACAGGCGTAATCAGAGGGATAATTGTCCTTCTCCATGGCTGGAATCATGATTCCGCCGATAGCTGCGACTGTCGCCGCGTTGGAACCGGTCATCACGCCGAAAAAGCCACAGGATAAAACTGTGATGATGCCCATTCCTCCCGGAAGCGACCCAACCAGGCACTTTGCGAAGGCGACAAGCCTTTTGGATATGCCGCCTGATTCCATAATTGCGCCCGCTAGCATAAAAAATGGAATTGCCATAAAAGGAAATGAATCAATGGATGTAAACATTCGCTGAGGCACAATCACGAGAGGTATTGCCGCACCGCTGAATATAATCGCGCTGAAAGTCGCCAGAGCAAGGCTCACCGCTATGGGGACATTTAATAGCAGAAAAATCGTAAAAGATATAAATGGAATTGCGGTCATGCCACGCTGCCTCCTTTTTTCGACTTCTCGGCAGATCTGTTTTTAAAAAACGATTGCAGCGTACGCGCAATGATCAGCATCGAGCCAAGAGGTAAAATAGAGTAAACGTACCATATGGGAATCTGCATTGCGGATGATATTTGGTTCGTTCTCATCTGCCTCAGGATGATAGCAAAGGCGTAATATCCAACCAATAGCCCAAAAATCAAAATTAACAAAGTCCTAATGATGTTGACTACAGGCTTCACGTAATCTGGAAGCAAGCCCACGAAAAAACTGACACCCAGATGAGAGTCATGTTTAAAGCCCATGGCAATCCCAGCGTATACTGAAAAAATCATACAATAGCGGGCTAATTCTTCGCCCCATGCCATTGAACCTAGTTCAAAATATCTAACTGCCGTGGCAGCCACAACAAGTATTACCATAAGAGGAAATGTGACCATCATAATATACTCTTCAAGCCTGTCTATGTGTTTCATACTTCTCCATGCCTCTCGCGAAATCAGCAGGGGAGCCACAGGCTCCCCTGCGTTTATCGGATACTGATGATTAAAATTTACCTGTTTTGCTGAAGGGTCAATAGTTCAGGATGCGCTCAATTACGTCTCCGAACTCGGCGGAGAACATTTCCCACACTTCGGAGGCCCTCGCTCTGAACGCTTCCTGATCCACTTCATTGATCACTGTTCCCGATGCCTCGATCTGGGAGATAAATTCAGCTTCCGCCTCTTCAAGCATTCTTCTTTGGTAAACCTTTGCTTCTAGGGCGGCGTTCATAATTGCCTGCTGCATATCAGGGCTTAGTCTGTTCCAGGTATGTTCGGAAATCAGCACATGCGCAGGCCCGTAAACATGACTGGTTAAAGATACGAAGTCTTGGACTTCATAAAACCTGTTGGTCGCGATAATCGCAAGAGGGTTTTCTTGAGCATCAATGGTTCCTTGTGAAAGAGCCATGTACAGCTCTCCAAAAGCCATGGTAACCGTATTGGCTCCAAAGGCGGTGAAGTTAGCCTCGTAAAACCTGTTCTCAGGTACGCGGATTCTCAATCCACGGAGATCGTCCGGTGTTACGATTGGACGCTGGGAATTGGTAACATGGCGGAATCCATTTTCCCAATAGGCAAGTAACCGCAAGTCGTTGTTGGGGAGGTTCGCCGCCGTAGCTCTTCCAATTTCACCGTCCAATACTCTTCTGGCATGCTCTCTGTCAGTAAAGATGTAGGGCAGGTCAAATACCCCCATCTTAGGCTCAAAGAGCGCTATGCTTCCGGGTACGATAGCGATGTCAATGGTGCCCAACTGCATTCCTTCGGTAAGTTCCCGCTCGCTTCCCAACTGGGCGCTGTGGAAAATTTCCACATTTACAGGGGAGGGAGCGGTAGCTTCCAAGATTGCCTTAAACTTCTCTGCGCCTAACTGGTAGGGATGGGTAGGCGCCAGAACATGGGCAAATTTCAGTGTAAGCACGCTTTGTGAAGCGGCTGGCGAAGCGGCGCCGAAGAGTGCAGACAGAAGCAAAATCAAAACCAACAGGGTAGATAGTACGTTCTTTTTCATAAAAATTCTCCTCACGTTTTTTGTTTGTTTGCTCAGACAGCAACCTGATGTCCGCTGAAATTTCCATTTACGTTGTTTTTTAAAAAACGGGCTGTATTCATGAGTTTTTCAAAATCAATATTTGTTTCCCATCCCATTTCGTTCAGCATATACACAAAATCCTCGGTGGCGGTGTTTCCTGAGGCACCTGGCGCGAATGGGCATCCTCCAAGACCTCCCAGCGTGGTTTGAACCGAATTGATTCCGCACTGGAGTGCCACATAGGAATTCAGTATGCCCATATTACGGGTATCATGAATGTGGATGTCGAACGTCATGTCCGGGTAGCTTTGAAACAGGCGCAAAAGAGTGTCCTCTATTTGACTAGGTACAGCGACGCCGATTGTGTCACAAAGGTTGATGGTGCCTACACCTGCCTCCATAGCGCGTTTTACGTAATCATTGAGTTGCCTATAGGGAACCTCTCCCTGAAAAGGGCATCCAAAGCTCATGGAGGCGTCCAGATTAATTATCAGGCCGGGGTGTTTTTTCTGAACGGAGGCGAGATCCGCGAAAGAACCGGCCATGCTGCGTTTTACATTGGCAATATTATGCTCCTCAGTAACCGATATAACATAACTTATCTCTTTTACGCCGCTTTCCACCGCCTTATCCGCCCCAAAAGGATTAGGCACAAGAACAAAGAAATCAATATCTGGGAAGCTTGGAATAAATTCTTCGCAAAGTTGAGTGGCGTCCTGCATTTGTGGTATAGCTTTGGGGCTTATGAACGATGTCAGCTGTATTTTGGTAAAGCCAGCCTGAATTAATCCGTGGATAACTTGAGATTTAATCTTAGTAGGGATAAACTCTTTTACGCTTTGAAATCCATCTCTGGGGCCAATTTCTACGATGCTTGCCTTTTTTCCGCCTCCCATTACTTACCACCTCCCTTATTTGGGTTGGCTTAATAGATGGATTCGTAGATGCTGATAAGATTTTCTCGGCTTAGTGGCGTATAGTTGTTGATAAGTAGCCGCTGCTGAGTTTCGATGACTTTATCGGCATAGCTGCTGAGATCTTCTTGCTTAACGCCGTAATCTCGAAGCCGCTTGGCGGGAATAATGCTTTCCAAAAGATTTTGCAGTTCATTGAAGGTGGTTTTGGTTTCGCCTTGTAGGTGCAGGGCTTCGTTTATTATTGCCGCGGTGCCTTGGATTTTTCCTTGCGGATTTAGCTCGGCATATTTGCTCATAACAGCGGCCAGGAAACGGTAATTGGACTCGCCGTGTGGCACGTGGTGCGCACTGCCGAAGTGCATGGCGCATGCATGTACTGCACCGCATAAGGTATTGGACAAAGCAACGCCCGCATATGTGCTGGCGCGTAGAAAATCGGCGAGGTAAGCGGAGCGTTTGCCCAAGCCTTGCTGTGACAGCTCTTTGTATCTTGTCAAAATCAAACTGATTGCTTCCGCGCAGAAAATGTCGTTGAAATCGTTCGTGTTGGGGGAGAGATAGATTTCCAATGCGTGGATCAACGCGTCAACCGAACTGTAGAGAAAAGGAATATCTGGAAGTTTTTCCAGCAGCTGAGGAATAAGGACGGAGTAGTCGGCGAAGTTTGCCTCTACCCGCTTGCCTATTTTGGAATTGCGCCGCCGGATATCCACCACAGATACGCAGGTCATTTCACACCCTGCTCCGCAGGTTGTGGGGACTAATATAAGCCCCTTATCCCGAACGAGAGGAATTTTATCATCAAAAATTTCCTCCGTGCTTTTCGCGCCTTTAACGCACAAAAGCTTCGCGATATCCAAAACAGAGCCGCCTCCTACGCCGATAACGCGGTTGACATTCATCCCAGAAATTTCACTTAGAATTTTGTCAATTCCGGTATCCGTAGGCTCGCCAGGGCAATAATCCTCTTGGAAAATCCATTTGCAGGGGAGTTTAAGGCTTTGGAAATAATCTTGGTATAAAAACCTGTGTGAAATAACCAGATCCTTTTCTCCAATCGAAAATTCACCGACAAATTCCTTCGCGCTATCCATCTCGCAAATAACGGGACGGATTTGGAATTTTTTCATAAAAACGCTCCTCTCTACTGTCAAATAATTACATTGTCAAGGTAGCCTGCAAAGATCTCCTCCTTTGGAATCGGTTTACGGTCTATGGGCCTGGACAACCACGTGGTGTTGATATAATGCTTTTGCGTGATGTTTTCCGACACGATATTACCGCCCCAAGTCCCGCAGCCGAGGGAAAATGTATTGGCGAGGCCGTTGAACCAGTTGCCGCTGTTACCTGCGCCGTGAGGCTGTCGAACCAGCACCTTGGTTGTTTTGGTGGAGAGCGCCAAGCGCAGTATATGTTCGTCGTTGTTGGAGTGAATGCCGCAGGAATGTCCATAACCTGAATAAGCTGTGATGTCGTTGACCTTGCCGATCGCCTCGTCGAATGTTTCATACCGGAAAAGGGCCATCACGAGAGAGAGTTTTTCTCCTGAGAAAGGATGGTCTTGTCCGATGCCGGCTTCTTCAACCATAATAAAGGCAACATTTTCCGGGACGGAAATCCCCGCAACCTTGGCGATATGAGCCGCCGGTTTTGCGATAATTTCAGCGCTAAGGTGACCGTTTACCCACATCGCGGCCTGGAGTTTTCGCTTATCTTCCGCGGTTGCAAGGTAACCTCCCTGCTCTTTAAGCCGATTTATCATCTCATCGTAAACTCTGTTTTGAATGACAAGTGAGTTCTCCGCCGAACACCCCGACGCGTTGTCGCCGGTTTTTCCTAGTTTGATTTTTTCCGCTGCGTCAGCAAGGTTTGCGGTTTCATCCACGATAATTACGGCATTGCCGGCCCCAACTCCATAAGCAGGCTTTCCAGAGCTGTAGGCGGTGCGAACCATGTCGCTGCCGCCGGTGGCCATTGTGATATCGCAGGTTTGCATCAATAATTGAGATTTTTCCTTGGAAGGCTCTTCAATGCATGTGAACAAATCTTCTGGAGCGCCATTTTTTCTTAGAATTTCACGCATTATTTCTACCACCTTCAAGGTGGTTTTTTTGCTTTTGGGGTGAGGGGCAAAAATAATGGCGTTGCGGCCGCGCAGTGCGAGTGTACCTTTAAAAATAGGAGTGGCTTCTGGATTAGTGCTTGGAACAAGAGCGCTGATAACGCCCAGCGGTTTCGCGATTTTTACAATACCTGCTTCCGGCTGCTCTTCCACGACTCCCACGGTTTTTATATCTTTGATCTGATAAAATACGGCGGGCATTTTCAGAACCAGTTTGTTAATTTTGGATTGAACATTGCCCATTTGGGTTTCTTCCAATGCAAACTCGGCAATTTCTCTCGCCAAATTTTCGTCCGCCAGTTTATAAATGATTGCTGCGGCTAATTCGTCAACTTTTCTTTGAGAAAACCCATCGGCGATTTTCATCGCTTTTTTCGCTCGGTTGTACAGAACGAAAATTTCTTCTCTTGCATCCATATAATACAATAACCTCCCCGTGTCAAAATTTTACAGAAGTTTAATCAGCTCGTCACGCACACGATGCCTGTGCCGCTGCGCTTCGTGCCGCGCTGTTTCGTGGTCACCACAGCGAATCGCGGCGAGAATTTTCCTATGGCCGTAATTGGAGAGTTTTTTATCAATACCTGCCGGTGTTATGAACCAAAGGACACAATTCAGTTGTGTTCGGATTTTTTTTAAAGCCTCAACCAAGAAAACATTCCCCGAAAGTTCCGCGAATGTATCATGAAATTTTTCATCACAGAGTCCCCATGCTTTTAAATTGCCGTTTTTCAGATGTTCGTCTAGTTCTTTTACCAAAACTTCCATGCCGTCCAGATCCTCGGCGTTCAATTCGCCTTTTGCCACGCGTTCGGCGGTCAGGTAAGCTGCCATGCCTTCAAGCCCTTCAGCTGCTTCAAATCCCATCACCACTTCGTCCTTGCGAAAGCTTTTTATGTACGCGCCTTTATATGGGAAAATATCAACCAAGCCGTCCTTTTCCAGCATCCGAATAGCTTCGCGCAAAGGAGTCCTGCTGATTCCCATCTTATCCGCAAAACTGGATTCAACAATCTGTTGGCCGGGTAATAGATCCTGTTTTACAATCATTTCTTTTAGCGCTTCGTAGGCAGTTTGTGAGCAGTGAGTTTTCTTCATGGTTTTCCTTATGTTTTTACGTTGAGTACAATATTGTATACCATATAGTATATCAAATTGATTTCCAAAAGACAATAACCCTAATATGTTCAGTTGTCGTAAAGTTCACTTGCCCGGTTTATGGCATAAGAAAGCGCCTATCTTACTGGATTTATGGTTCCAGTGAGATAGGCGCTATATGTTTCTGTGCGGAATTATAGCAATTTGCACAAACGTTTAGTCTGAATCAAGGTGAAACACCAGTAGTCATCGGCAAGAAGTTTATACATAAAATAGCCAACGGCTATAAGCTCTAAATGCGGTTTCTCCTGTAAAAGAAAGGTAACAAGACAAACCCCAGCGCTAGTAAGCCAAACCCTGCGTTGCATCCGCCGCCGCTTCTTGCGCCTGGGCAGCCACTTGGACAACCAGCGCCGCCGTTATCGCATACTCTCTGTAGAGTGAGGCGGGTGTAATAACTGCCAGGGGTGATCACAGCTGTATATTCCAGCCTATCGCCGTTGACTTTGTATGTAACAGTGGCACCGCTCACTTGGCTGCTATACTCTCCTGCGGCACCGCGTTGAAAACCAGCGCCGCCGTGCATTATTCCGAGCGGTTCTATCGTACCTTGAGGCGTAGTAATACTAAAGCTCAAGCTGACGCCGTCATTTATGCTTATCAAGTAATTTGGGTCTGATTGTTCAATCTGAATCACGGCGTTTGAGGCGCTTCCTGGTACAAAAGATCCAGGAACAGCACTTCCAACTACTGCACCGGATACTATTTCCCACGTGCCGTTAAGAAGAGATGGGCTGGCTGTTGCGGCTGTACCTGCGGCAAATACAAGCATAAAACACAGAATAAAAGAACTCAAGCGTTTGAAACTCATCATGTCCCTCCTGGGTTTATTTGGATTGCGCGTCAAGGTTCGTGAATTAGATTTGAAGCCTGACACTTAATAATGTTAAGCTCTTTTTTGAAATTATGCAAGGCTTTTTGGATTAGGCGGTGATTGCTCAGATGAGGTTTTTATGCCGCGCAACGCACATGTAAAACCACGGGCATCATATTCGCTGCCCGTGGTTTATAGAAGGTTTCGCGCGGTTTTTACTTCACTACAAAAATATTTTCAATCGTCATGTCCTGCGGGCCCATAACAACGCTGCCTTTTGATTTGGCGTACATTATGTAGTCCAGCGCTTCACGCGTGGCCAGTTCGCCGGGAGCCAGTATGGGAATGCCAGGCGGGTAACACATCACGAATTCCGAGGACACGCGCCCTTCGCACTCGGCAAGAGGCACGCGCTCTCGTTCCGCGTAAAATGCGTCTTTTGGCGATAGTTTTAAAATCGGAGGGATGTATTCATGGTTCCAAAGCTCCATGCCCTCTTTGGAGTGCAGGCGCTTCACTTCGGACAGCGCTGATACCAGGCGCTCGACGTTGTAGCGCGTATCTCCAAGGGAAATTATGGCAAGTATGTTGGACATGTCGCCAAGCTCAACCTGTATTCCGTAGTCGTCACGCAGCAGGTCGTGAATTTCTACTCCGGCCAGCCCGATTCTCAGAGTATTAATGGAAAGTTTTGTTGTGTCGAAGTCCGCGATGTCGCGCCCGTTAACTATCTCGCGCGAGAATGCGTAGTAGACTCCCATGCCATTTACCTCGGAACGAGCGTACTCTGCCAGTTCCCTTACCCCCAGGAAAATCTCGCGTCCTTTCGTGGCAAGCCTGCTGCGCGCTATGTCCAGCGAACTCATCAGCAGATACGACGGGCTTGTCGTCTGAGAGAGGTTAATGATAGTTCTTACGTAATCGGGAGACAGCCTGCCGCCCTTCATCACGAGGAGCGAACTTTGAGTAAGCGAGCCGCCTGTCTTGTGCATGCTGACGGCGGCCATGTCTGCGCCTGCCGCCATAGCGGACGTTGGCAGATCGTCTCCGAAATAAAAATGAGTGCCGTGTGCTTCGTCGGCAAGAACTGCCATCCCGGCGGAATGGGCGATGTCTACTATTTTTGCGAGGTTGGAACATATGCCGTAATACGTTGGGTTATTGACGAAAATCGCTTTTGCTGAGGGGTTGCTTTTTATCGCTGCTGCTACATTTTCAGGGTCCATGCCCAGCGATATGCCCAGCGACGAGTGAATACCAGGGGAGACATAAACCGGATTAATTCCGTACAAGATCAGCGCGTTTATGGCTGATTTATGCACATTGCGTGGAATGATGATTGAGTCGCCGGCTTTGCAGACGCTCATTATCATTGCCTGAACAGCGGACGTGGTTCCACCTGTCATAAAAAACGCGCTGTCTGCGCTAAACGCCTCTGCCGCTAGTTTTTCGGCTTCGCGAATGACGGACATCGGGCGGGACAGGCTGTCGAGAGGTTTCATGGAATTAACGTCTACGGACAGGCATGCCTGCCCAAGAAATTCCGTCAGCTCCGGCGTTCCCCGGCCCTGTTTGTGGCCCGGAACATCGAACGGAACGATGCGATTACCCCTGTATTCGGCGAGCGCCTCGTGAAGCGGCGCTCGGTTCTGTCCCATGAGGGGCATCAGTAGATGTTCTTTCCGTGGTAAATTTCGAGCATTTCCTTGCTGATCATGTTTCTCAGCGACAGGCGTGCATCGGGGGTAAGCTCGCGCGGATCAATATTGAAGAGATAGTCCGATAGGTTCGTATCCTTCAGCATCATTTTCGTATGGAAAATATTGGCCTGATACACGTTTACGTCTATCGCATCGTACTTGTGCAGGATTTTCTCATCAATGTAGTTTTGAATGGAATTAATCTCGTGGTCTTTGTAGTATTTTTTCCCGTCAACATCGCGCGTGAAGCCGCGTACTCTGTAGTCCATTGTTATAACATCGGAATCGAAGGAGCCTATCAGGTAGTTAAGCGCGTTTAGGGGTGATATTCTTCCGCAGGTTGACACGTCAATGTCCACGCGGAACGAGCTTATGTCGTGGTTGGGGTGAAACTCAGGGTACGTGTGAACAGTGACGTGGCTTTTGTCCAGGTGTGCCACGACCGTTTCTTTGTTGGTATGTTCGCGCAGGAAGTTTTGTATCAGAGCGCACTGATTACAGGATGGATCCATCATCTCCTGCGGAACCGGCTCCTCTGATATCAGGATGGTAACGCTGGCGCCTTCGGGGTCGTAATCCTGTTTCGATATGTTTAATACATGTGCCCCGATGATGTCGGTAACCTTGAGCAGGATACCGGTAAGTCGCTCGGAGTTGTATTGTTCGTCGATGTACTCAATGTACTCTTTTTTTTCACGTTCGGTACCAGCATAAGAGATATCGTAAATGTTGAAACTCAATGTTTTTGTCAGGTTATTGAAGCCGTAGAGCTGGATCTTTCCGTTCAACTCGATCCTCACGTCCTTTCTCTGCCAGGCAATTTCATGGCGATTTTTATTTTAGCGTAACAGCTATTAACTATACATACGCGGGAGGATTATGTCAAAACAAATTAATGGAACACGGCGGAAAAATATACATAAAAAACGAAGGTGTGAAAATCGTGACTGGAATATGAATCACGCAAAGCGTGCGAATACGCAAAAATACGCAAAAAACCTTGACAGCAAGCTTTCAATTTTGGTATTATCCCCTTTGTGCCTTGCACGAGGGGGTATTTTTGTGCCTTTGAATGAACTCGCTGTGCCTGAAAGAGTGGTGGGCGGCAAAGAAGTTTGTCGCGCTATGGAAAAAGGAATGCTGCGAAAGCTGTTTGTAGCAGCGGACAGTGATGAAAAGGTGACGAGACCTTTGCGTGAAGCGGCGGCAAAGTTAGGGTTAGAAGTAGAAGAGGTCAGTTCCAAAATTAAGCTCGGCAGAGCCTGCGCAATAGACAGGCCAGCGGCGGTCGCCGGATTACTGAGAACTTAATAGACGGTTATATCAGGCCCAAGGGCCTTTATTTCAACGAAGGAGGTAGTTTTGTGCCGACAATTAATCAACTTGTTCGTCTTGGACGTACGGAAAAACGCGTCAAGAGCGATGCCCCGGCACTGCAGGGAAATCCCGCGAAAAGAGGGGTTTGTACGAGGGTTTACACTGTTACCCCCAAGAAGCCGAACTCGGCTCTGAGGAAAGTTGCCCGTGTGCGTCTTACTAATGGAATAGAAGTAACCTCTTATATTCCAGGAATAGGGCACAACCTTCAGGAGCACTCGGTTGTACTGGTTCGTGGAGGGCGTGTGAAGGACCTTCCCGGCGTTCGTTATCATATTATCCGAGGAACGCTTGATTGCGGCGGGGTTGAAAACAGGAAGCGCAGTCGCTCGAAATACGGCGCTCGCAGGCCGAAGAAGAAGTAAAGGGGAGACTGTCATGCCTCGCAAAGGACATGTGAGAAAGCGGGAAGTTGTGCCGGATACCAGATTTGGCAATTCCACGATAGCTAAGTTCATCGCTAGTATCATGAAAGACGGCAAAAAGAGCACTGCCGAAAAAATATTGTATGATGCTCTTGACGGAGCTGCGGAGAAACTAGGAGCTCAGCCGTTCGATGTATTTGAGAAGGCCATGGGCAACGTGGCTCCTCAGATTGAAGTTCGCCCGCGAAGGGTCGGCGGAGCAACGTACCAGGTTCCTGTGGAAGTCACGCCGGAAAGAGGGCAACTTCTCTCTATTCGCTGGATACTTTCATACGCCCGCGCTAAAAAGGGTATGCCGATGGCGGAGCGCTTGATGCGTGAGCTTATGGATGCCTACAAGAACGAGGGCAGCTCCATTAAAAAGCGGGAAGATACGCATAAGATGGCGGAAGCCAACAGGGCGTTCGCTCATTACAGGTGGTAAGTAAGCAGGCAGTTTTATAAATAGCAATTTTGTTGAGGTGCTGTTTTTTGGATATTACGAAACTCAGAAACATAGGTATAGCCGCCCATATTGACGCAGGTAAAACGACTACCAGTGAGCGCATCCTTTATTACACCGGACGCAGCTACAAGGTAGGAGAAGTGCATGAGGGTACGGCGACAATGGATTGGATGGAGCAGGAGAGGGAGCGTGGCATAACCATAACCTCTGCTGCTACGACGTGCGAATGGAAGGGCCACTTCATTAACCTCATTGATACACCCGGCCACGTGGATTTTACCGTTGAGGTGGAGCGTTCGCTCCGTGTTCTTGACGGAGCTGTGTCGGTTTTCTGTGCGGTAGGTGGAGTCGAGCCTCAGTCGGAGACAGTATGGCGTCAGGCTGATAGGCATCACGTTCCGCGTGTCGCATATGTGAATAAGATGGACAGAATAGGCGCTGATTTCGACGCGGTGGTCGCCGCTATGAAAGACAAGCTTGGCGCTAATGCCATCCCTATTCAGATGCCGATAGGGGCGGAAGAAGATTTTGTAGGCATGGTTGATCTGATTGAACAAAAAGCTGTTTTGTACAGCGGCGAGCTTGGTCAGCCGCCAAGTTTTGCTCCTGTTCCGCCTGAAATGGCGGAGGCTGCGAAAGCTGGGCGTGCTTCTATAATAGAGGCTATTTCAGATTTCAACGATGAAGTAATGGCCTTGTATCTTGACGGCAAAGAAGTGGAAAACGAACTCATCCGCGCCGTCCTGAGAGAGGCTACGATAAGCCTGAAGGCGGTTCCGGTAATCTGCGGTACTTCTTTTAAGAACAAAGGTGTAGAGTTGTTGCTGGACACTGTGCTTGAGTATCTGCCATGCCCCACCGACCTTCCGGCAATAAAAGGCACTCTCCCCAGCGACCCAGACACAGTACTTGAGCGTCGTAGCGATCCCAAAGAGCCGTTTACAGCGCTGGCGTTTAAAGTGGCCACGGATCCGTTTCTCGGCAAACTGATCTTTTTGAGGGTGTACTCAGGAAAACTTGAAAAAGGAAGCGCTGTGTATAATGCCAGTTCGGGGCAAAGAGAACGTATAGGGCGTATCATGCGTATGCATTCCAACAAGCGCGAGGACATTGACTCGGTGGAAGCTGGAATGATCGTAGCGGTTCCAAGTCTCAAGAACACCAAGACCGGAGACACGCTTTGCATGGAAAGCGATCCTATAGTGTTTGAAAGCCTGGAATTCCCGGAGTCAGTCATATCTCTCTCCGTGGAGCCGGCAACGCAGGCCGATAAGATGAAGTTATCCAAAGGATTGTCGGCTTTGTCAGAAGAAGACCCGACCTTCCGTGTCCGTACCGATGAGGAAAGCGGGCAGACGATTATTGCCGGTATGGGCGAGTTGCATCTGGAAATAATTGTAGATCGCCTGAAGAGAGAATTTGGCGTTGACGTCAAAGTCGGCCGGCCTCAGGTGGCGTACCGCGAAGCCATACAAAAATCGTCCTCTGCAGAAGGTAAATATATCCGTCAGTCGGGCGGTCGTGGTCAGTACGGTCACGTTACGCTGGAACTGGAACCTGTGGCGGACGGCAAAGGCTACGAATTCGAGGACAAGATAGTGGGCGGCGCGATACCCAAAGAGTATATCTCGTCGGTTCAAAAGGGCCTTGAAGAAGCCGTTCAAAGCGGAATATTGGGTGGATACCCTGTGATCGGTATTAAAATAACGCTGGTAGACGGAAGTTATCACGATGTTGACAGTTCCGACATGGCGTTCAAAATTGCCGCGTCCATGGGCTTCAAAGAAGCTATGAGAAAAGCTGGCCCAATACTTATGGAACCTATAATGGCAGTGGAAGTTGTGACGCCTGAGGATTACGTAGGAGACGTCATAGGTGACCTATCATCCCGCAGAGGCCGCATTGAAGGTATGGATATGAGAGCTAATGCTAGAGTGATCAGATCTTTTGTGCCGCTGTCCAGTATGTTCGGCTACGCAACAGATTTGAGAAGTAAAACATCGGGTCGCGCGAACTACACAATGCAGTTCGACCATTACGAGCCGACGCCGGCCGAAGTAACCGAGAAAGTTTTAAAGAGTTAAGTAGCAAATAAAATATTAGCAGGAGGGACTTGCAGTTATGGCGAAGGAAAAATTTGAACGTAATAAGCCGCATTTGAACATAGGAACGATAGGTCATATCGACCACGGAAAGACGACGCTGACGGCGTCGATCACGAAGTGTTTGGCCACGCAGAAATGGGCGGAATTCTTGGCTTATGACATGATCGACAAAGCTCCAGAAGAGCGTGAGCGTGGAATAACCATCAATATCTCCCACGTGGAATATCAGACCGAAAACCGCCACTACGCGCACATCGACTGCCCGGGTCACGCTGACTACATCAAGAACATGATCACAGGTGCGGCGCAGATGGACGGAGCGATTCTCGTGGTCAGTGCTGCCGACGGCCCCATGCCTCAGACGCGCGAACACGTGCTGCTTGCCCGCCAGGTCAACGTTCCAGCCCTTGTGGTGTTCATGAACAAGGTTGATCAGGTGGATGACCCTGAGCTTCTTGACCTCGTTGAAATGGAAATCAGAGAATTGCTGAATAAATATGAATTCCCCGGCGATGATATTCCGATAATTCGCGGTTCGGCGCTTCAGGTAATGGAAAAAGGCAATGGCACGAAAGATGATCCGATCTGCAAACCAATTTGGGATCTTATGGCTGCATGCGACAGCTACATCCCAGAGCCGGTGCGCGAGACCGAGAAGCCGTTCCTTATGCCTGTAGAAGACGTGTTCACGATCACCGGCCGCGGTACAGTTGTGACCGGACGAGTTGAGCGTGGAATAATCAAAGCCGGTGACGAAGTAGCGATAATTGGCCTGAAACCAGACGTTAAAAAGACTGTTGCAACGTCGCTTGAAATGTTCCGTAAAATACTTGACGACGCGGTAGCCGGAGACAACGTGGGCGTACTGCTTCGCGGAGTAGACAAGGATGAAATAGAGCGCGGTCAGGTGCTTGCGAAGCCAAACAGCGTAACGCCGCACTCGAAGTTCAAAGCCGAGGTATACGTGCTGAAAAAGGACGAAGGCGGACGTCACACGCCGTTCTTCGCCGGATATAAGCCACAGTTCTACTTCCGTACAACGGACGTTACTGGTGGAATTAAGCTTCCTGACGGAGTAGAGATGGTAATGCCCGGAGACAACGCTAACTTTGAGGTCGAGTTGATAGTTCCGATAGCTATGGAAGCTGGTTTGAGATTTGCGGTACGCGAAGGCGGCCACACGGTCGGCGCTGGCGTCGTTACCGAAATATTGAAAGCTTAAATAGACGGACGCTGAGGGGCATTTAAGTGGCTAAAAATATACGTATTCGCCTAAAAGCGTTTGATCACAGAGTTCTTGACGCCTCTGCATCTCAAATCGCGGAAACGGCCGAAAGAAGCGGAGCTGTGGTGTCGGGGCCTATCCCTCTTCCCACGGAAATTAAAAAAGTAACGATACTGAAGTCTCCGCATAAAGACAAAGATGCAAGAGAGCAGTTTGAAATGAGAACTCACAAGCGGCTGATCGACATCATCAACCCTACGCAAAAAACGACAGACGCGCTTATGCAGCTGAATCTTCCCTCCGGGGTTGACATTCAAATCAAGGTATAGTTGTAAAGGAGAGAAAGAGATGGGTATAGGAATACTGGGGAAGAAGATTGGCATGACCCAGATTTTTAACGAACAAGGGCAAGCTGTGGCAGTTACTGCTATCGCAGCTGGACCTTGCCCGGTGCTTGCCATTCGTACCCCCGATCAGAACGGATACTCTGCCGTTCTTCTCGGCTTTGGTGCGGTTAAGCCGTACAAGCTGTCCAAACCCCTTAAGGGCCTTTTCGATAAGGTCAAGGTCGAGCCCAAACGTACGCTTCTTGAGTTTAGATTGGACAAAACAGAAGGTTACGAAATCGGGCAGGAACTCAGGGTCGATTTGTTTGAGCCTGGGGAGAAAGTCAATGTGAGCGGAGTCAGCAAAGGTAAGGGATTTGCCGGAGTTATGAAAAGATATCACTTCGGAGGCCAACAGTTCAGCCATGGAACTTCAGTAACGCACCGCCGTGCTGGTTCGAGCGGCGCTAATACTTATCCCGGCCGAGTGTTCAAGGGGAAACGTATGCCCGGACACATGGGAAATGAGAAGGTGACGGTCAAAAACCTTACTATTATGGCCGTGGATGTGGAAAATAACCTTCTTCTCGTCAAAGGGGCGGTACCTGGCGCGAAAAACAGCCTGGTAACCCTCTACAAGAAGCACTGACGAGTGTCGGAAGGAGCGAAAGAATCATGCCTACAATCAATGTAGTAGATTTTGAAGGACGTACATTAGAGGAGCTTGCCCTGTCCGAAGAGGTATTCGGCGCTAGGTTGCATGTTCCTGCTATGCATCAGGTAGTCGTGGCGCATCTTGCCAACAAAAGGCAGGGTACACATTCAGTAAAGACGCGTGCCGAGGTTTCCGGTGGCGGTAAAAAACCGTGGAAGCAGAAAAAGACCGGCCGAGCCAGGCATGGAAGCACTCGCTCACCCATATGGGTGCATGGCGGAGTCGCTCACGGGCCGCATCCGCGCGACTATCATCAGAAAGTCAACAAAAAAGTCCGCCGCCTGGCGATGTTGAGTGCGCTTTCCATGAAGGTCAGAGATCAAGAACTCACCGTTGTGAAGAGCTTCGATTTCGACAAGCCATCAACGAAAGCAGCGAAGGGTTTCATGGAGGCTATTAATGCTCACAAAGCTCTGGTTGTGTTTCACGCCGACGGAGGTAATATAGTTAAATCGGTGCGCAATATTCCGGGAACCAAGGTTATTAACGTGGCCAGCATTAATGTATATGACCTTCTCAACTCAAAAAATGTGGTCGTGACACCTGAAGTGGTCGCGCGCCTTGAGGAGGTATACGCAAGATGAATTTAATTCCTCACGACATAATAATACGGCCGGTAATAACGGAAAAGAGCAGCACGCTTGTAGAGCTTAACAAATATACATTTGAAGTGCATAAAAGTGCCAACAAAATACAAATTCGTCAGGCCATTGAGCAGATATTCAAAGTGAAGGTGCTGAGCGTCAACACGATGAATGTTTCCGCAAAACCGAAGCGAATGGGAGCTTTTATAGGTAAAACGCGCTCTTGGAAAAAGGCCATTGTGGCTCTGGCGGAGGGGCAGCGCATTGAATTTTTCGAAGGCGCCAGCATTTAGGAAGAGGTAACCGATATGTCTATTAAACAATTTAAGCCTTATACCCCCGGCCGCAGGCAAATGAGCATTCAGAGCCGCGAGGACATAACGACAGATAAACCTGAGCGTTCACTCCTTGCTCCGTTGCGTAAAAGCGGCGGGCGCAATAACACCGGCCGAATCACAATGCGTCACGTCGGCGGGGGGCACAGAAGAGCTTATCGCATCATTGATTTTAAACGCAACAAAATAGGAATTCCTGGCAAAGTCGCCACTATTGAGTACGACCCGAACCGCAACGCGCGTATTGCTCTCATCAATTACGTTGACGGCGAGAAGCGCTATATCATTCTTCCAAAGGGGCTCAAAGTAGGGGATACGATAGTTGCAGGACCTGACGCTGACATTGTGCCGGGCAATGCCTTAAAGCTGAAAGATATGCCAGTGGGTTCCGTCATTCATAACGTAGAATTGGAACCAGGCCGTGGAGCTAAATTAGTTCGTTCGGCTGGTATGTCTGCTCAGCTTATGGCCAAAGAGGGCAAATACGCTTATGTTCGTATGCCCAGCGGCGAACTCCGCTTGATCTTGCTGGAGTGCATGGCGACAGTAGGGCAGGTTGGCAACGAAGATTATGAAAACATTTCTCTTGGCAAAGCTGGAAAAAAGAGATACCTCGGAGTACGTCCGACAGTGCGCGGCATGGTTATGAACCCTGTGGATCACCCGATGGGAGGCGGAGAAGGCAAGAGCAAAGGCAACAAGCATCCGGTTTCTCCTTGGGGTACGCCTGCTAAAGGCTATAGAACGCGCAAGAATAAGCCTTCCGACAGGTTGATCGTGCGCCGCCGCTATGAGAAATAGACGCGAAGGGAGACAAGCGAAATAATGGCTCGTTCCGCTAAAAAGGGACCCTACATAGAGCAACGCCTCTTGGCCAGGGTCGAAGAAATGAATACTTCCGGCGTTAAAAAAGTGTTGAAGACATGGTCACGCCGTTCCACTGTCGTTCCGCAGATGATCGGACATACGATAGCAGTCCATAATGGACGTATGCATCTTCCGGTTTACATAAGCGAGAACATGGTTGGCCACAAACTGGGTGAGTTCGCTCAAACCAGGAAATTCGGATATCACGCGGGGCAGGAACGCTCCACCAAGGGTAAGTAGGAGGGGCGGGAGATGGAGGCAGTTAAAAATCAGGCAAAAGCCATGGTTCGTCAGGTGAGAATTTCTCCCACCAAAATCCGTCAGGTGCTCGTTCTTATAAGAGGGAAAAAAGCCGAGGACGCTATGACAGTCCTGCGTTTTAGCCCTAAAAAGGCCGCTCGCGTTGTATTTAAGGTTTTACAGAGCGCCATAGCAAATGCCGAGCATAATTACGGAATGGATACCGACAAACTGCGTGTATTGGCTGCTTATGCCGATAAAGGACCTTCTATGAAGCGTTTTCGTCCCGCTTCCATGGGAAGAGCGCACCCGTATGTGCATCGCACATCGCATGTAACCGTTACGGTTGCGGAAAGTTAGGAGGGGTTTG
>Ga0123352_10002506_pt1 | contig 25664 bp, 16 predicted proteins | sample TergutLab28metaG_FD_89700 | JGI IMG/M metagenome (GOLD analysis project Ga0123352, IMG submission 89700) | Labiotermes labralis P1 segment gut microbial communities from Petit-Saut dam, French Guiana - Lab288 P1 | ecosystem: Host-associated > Arthropoda: Insects > Digestive system > Gut ...
TCTTTGTTCTCCTGAAGATGGGCATAATGATGCCCGAAACATGTTGAGACAGAAGTTGATAATAAACATCTGATTGTTGCATCTTGTTGGTTTTCTCTCTCTTCACACTTTGCTCACGATGCATGGTCACAGGAACCGAAAGTTAGAATTATTGTTCAAAATGTGGGCATTGGGTGTCAAGGTCCACAACTGTAACTGTCTTTCAAACTTGTATCATAAGCTCCAGTCCAGCTCTGGGGTGCACTGCACCTCCTATTTGTTGGGTACCAGGGTATCATTCCCTGAGGGTAAAGCAGCTGACCACTCAGTTCCATCTAGTGCCAAGCTGAGAATGAGCGTGGCCATACATCCACTCCCCTCTCTTCTTTCATGACATGCAGGGACAGCTTTATTTAAACTATATGAGAGTTGTGGGAAGTTCTTCTCAGTAAACCAGTTGCTAGTTGCTCTGCCATGTGAGAGGAAGGTAATGTCAGACACAGAGATCTGTCTAATGTTTATTCAGTGTGTATTAATATAAGCCATAAATCTGTAATGAATATATAAAGTTGATTCATTTCTCAGTTCTTATATTATCATAATTATATTGTTTTGTCTGCAGACTGGCTGAAACTATTTCTGACTTGGAAAAAACATTACAAGATCATGGAGAGAAACTGGGACGCATTCAGCGAGGTTTGGAACACCTAGCTAAGGTTCAGAGAGAGAAGGGTGCAGAGAAGCAGCTTGTGTCAAGTTTTGGTGTTAGTCATGAACTTGTGGTTACAGTTGTTGCAGTGGCTGTATTCCAGACCCTCCTTGTATGGCTGTTCTGTCACATATAGGCCTGGCTAATGGTCCTTTGTTCTTGTTGTGTACAGTGCGATTGTGTGAGTAATACAATGTAAATACAAGATATACTATTAAGCTGTTGAACATTTTGCATGACTAGAAGTACATTAGGTATGAACACAACAGTCAGCTGTGACCTAGTACCTCACTATCAAGAAGCATGCTTTGCAGCACCTGTGCTATCTGTCAGACATGCATTAATCATTTTTTACTGTGTCTTATGTTGAAAGATATCACCATATTTTGACTCATCCATCTTTTATATGATACAAAACTTGTAAATGAAGACTTCTGTTACATGGAAAATGGACATATTAAGGTTTGGGTATTACAGTATCTACATCTTGTGCATAAATTTGTGTGGAATCAACTAAGTCAGTATTTGATACTTAGAAGCCTTATGGACTCAAGGTGTGTTAAATTATGTACTCTATTTCGTTGTCACATCTGTATTGTTTGAAGTATATGACATCTTTCTCTTTCATTTTACCATCAATGATTGGAGATATTTAACCATAGGGAGGCCATGGAAGGATCCCACGCATTGTTCCCCACTGCAGCTACCTCGAGCTAGTGTGCCTTCCACTCCGGCATATTTCCCTGTATTTCCCCATGTCATCTAACCACGAATGTTGGTACTAGTGATGTCTGTGTGATAATGTTCAGTACCAACAGGTACTTCAGGTTGGTGACAAAGGATGGTATGGGCTGGAGAGGTAGACAGGCGCAAGCGGAGGGGAGCCTTGAGCTTTATTATCTCCATCATCTGTGGGATATGCTTACTTGTGGCTGCAGTATGGTATGTCCATCACCTCCCACCCAGACTGTCACATACCGACTTTCTGTTATGTATGTGTGTATTAGAATGTCATGGATCAAAATCAAGCTCTGAAATGGATATTACAATTATGCCAGGACCGTAATATTATGATGTATGTGAAGATGTCCTGCTGCTTGGAACCATAATATTATCTTTTGACACAGTTGGCATCTTTTTTCTATTTTTTTAAATTTGTTAATGATATGGTGTTACAGTTAGCAGTACACTGTTGTAGAGACCATGGAGATTTTTTTTTTGGGTGCATGCATAAGTACAGGCAATGTAATTCCATTCAGTTAGCTGTTTGAGTGTTGGCAGAGTGGCCAGACTGCATTGAATCTCATACCTTCATATGTCTGTGAAAAGTACTGCATTTCTGAAAGATTATTTGGGATCTTTGAAGTGCAGATTTGAAAGACATTTGCCCTTCTTTATATTTGTGAGGGAGATGGCAGTTGGGAATAATTTGTTTAGAATGTAGCTTGTGATTTGGGTACATTTTGCATGTTTCTGTTTCCCTTCATATCCATACAAAGGTTTCATTTTCTACTCTTCTTATAAATTATACTAATATTACAATTGTATTAATAATAAATATAGTTTAAATTTTGAATTTAGGACAGTTTGTTGCATGGTGCTTTTCATTTCAGTAACACAACTTATTGGGTTAAATTTGTGGCACCAAAATAAGATCAGAGGTTAATAGGTGAGGATTATAACAAATTACAGTATAGGCAGTTTAGTTCAATGAACACAAAACTCTTGGAGCCAAATCTCTGTTATACCAGGTTTGAAGTATTGATGATGTATACTGCTTGCCAGTTGATCCCAGTGGCCACTTCCTATAAAGTATGGGTCTGTGTCCACCAACTTGCTGGGATTGCAGGTTCAAATCCTGCTGAGGGGCATGGATGGATGTCTGTGGTGTGTTGTTTGGTAGAGGTCTCAACGATGGGCCGATCGTTTGTCCAGAGGGGTCCCGCTGAGTGTGGGGTGTCTAAATTAGAGTGTGATCTCAAAACCTCCACAGTGAGAAGGCCTAAGCCCACTAGGATTGTTGAGCAGTGAAAAAATAAAATGTTTGCACATCACAGGTATTCACCCGAAGAAAGTAATTACTCATTACAGTCCTAATTGATCCTTTGGCATTAAAAATCACCTGTAGTTGACATGCATTGTGATGCTGAGAAAATTTAATGTCCACTAAAGATGTCAGCCGAGAGCAGGCAAAGTAATGGGCAGCCATTTAAAGGTGTCAGTCTTTTGCAGAGTCCATTGGACAATTATTTCATCACCAAAGGGTTAGTGTCACATTAGTTTAATCACTATGTTACCTGCTACCTCAGAAAAGGGACAGTCTGAATCTCATGTGACATTTGTGATTGTTTGCTCAATATGTATGTGATATAAGGTAGCATATACAGTTTGGTTGGAAAATCTGAAGGGAATAAGTAGACTGTTTGGAGAGCTGAGCGTATATCAGAGGATAATATTAAAATCCATTTTACAGAAATAAGATATGGATTGGATTCATCTGGCTCAGCATAGAGACCAGTGATGGGCTGTTTTGAACATGGTAATGATATTTTGAGTTCCATGTAAGGCAGTGAGTTTTAACACAGCACATACTGTTGTGTTCCATTAACTTAAGATATTAAATTGAGAGAGTCAACACAACTATTCCTTATTACTAAAAAAAAATACTTGTTTTTATAAATGCTATGTGTTTCAGCCCCAGAGGGTCATCATCAGGTGAGAGAATATCAAATTACAAAAAAATTGTGTTACTTAAAAACATCTGGAATTCACGAAAGTCATTCGCCGTTGTCATGGAATAATACAATACAAATGTATATGCAAGGTCTCCGTGTCCTGTTTTGTATGTCAAATAACAAAATACAAGTACAGAAGAGACTAATTGACTCCCATCATGAAAAACAGATTTAAAAAGATTTAGTTGCTTCCACAGTTGATATAAGCATTGACCTGCTGTTGATCATAAAACACAACTATATTGGCAGGAAGTTTTTATATTGTACATAATCTAGAAAATGTTAGGTGGGAATTTTAATACAGTAGCATGAGGTGTGGTAAAAGGACTTGTAAGGAAGAAGTTTCTATAAAAATGTAAATAATTATAACTACGATGCTTCTTTGTGTCTTTATATTTTCTCATCTGATGATGTCCCTTTGGGGTTGAAACACACAGCAGTTATAAAAATCAATATTGTTTTTGTAATAGTGAATAGTTATGTTGACTGTTAATTAAATATATTGAACAGTGAATTTCTTGCCCAGCTGTGTAACCCCAAGCTTCCGAAGAAGGACCCTCTTCCTTGGAGTGAGTTTAGTTAGTGTTTCAATTAATGATGTCCATAAAAGCTAGTTCCTCTTATAGGGGAACTGTGTTTTCCAAGCAAAGCTGGTTGTTGCTGTACAATTTTCTTGAATCTCGGCATCAAGATCCATAAGCACTTCATTTAAGTTTGCCTTCAGTATGTAAGGGAAAACAATACAAAAGGTTTAATCTGCTTGGCAAGGCTGTTGGGACTATGTCGAAATATTACATAATTTGGGAATTTAATATTAATTTATGAAGTTCTGTACCATGAAGTTTACACTCATCAGAGACATGACACCATGTAACTCAGTACATAGATACCAATATATTTGAGGAACTTGCTATCTTCATCTTCAGGGCATATTCCACTCATGAAAATGGAGGCACCAAACTTTATGGCATAATATCGCAAGAGAGTGTAATCTAAATGGTTAGTGTTGTGAGAACTTCATGTCCCACCTACCAATGATTTTCAAGCATTAAATTTCTTGGTAGAGTCAATAGTGAGTTCCAGTATTTGCTTACCTCAGGGGAGTGTTTGGCTGTTTTTGTTGTGCCACCTGAAGAGCTGAGTTTTATAAGAATATTCTCTCATGTGACAGAGTTTATGAGTTTCAGTCCCCATCGTGGATGTTCTCCACTTCTTCAGGACCCTTATTTGTTATATTGTCTCGGAGTATGTAGTCTTGTGTTTTATCTACTGATATAATGTAAGAAGTAAAGTGGATGTTGGACCACCGCAGTTGCAGATTGTAATTCTTTCATTGGTAAAGCTGTACTGCACAGAACAGCATGATATGCCCTATGTCATGGACTGTTCTGTCAGATGTATAGAGAAAGCTAGTTGAAGAATAAAAGACCAACTTGATGTCACTTGCTATTTTATTTCACTTCTTATGTACTCAACATGTTTCGGACATGAACATATCCATCATCAGGAGCTTGCGACTATGCTGTTGAATTACCGCATCGGTCGTTTTGTTCTCGGTTCGTTGTGTGTTGGAGCACTGCTTCAGCCTGCAACTCGGACACTACTCAAACCCAACCGCACCAAATCTCCAACACACAATGAACTGAGAACAAAACGACCGATGTGGTAATTCAACAGCACAATCGCAAGCTCCTGATGATGGATATGTTAATGTCCGAAACATGTTGAGTACATAAGAAGTGAAATAAAATAGTAAGTGATATCAAGTTGGTCTTTTATTCTTCAACTATTACAAAGATGTACAGTCCAATAAACATAATACAGAGAAAGAGTATGTCTTCTGGTGTTTGACAGCTTGTAGTCTGGTAGGTAGGTACAGACATTTTGGATGAACCTGTAGCCACAGTCTTCTTCCCTGAAGACGGGGGCAGTAAGTTCCTCAAAGCCATGTGTACATATTGCTACATATTTACTGGACTGCATGGTATTGCATCTCAGAAGATGGTAAACCTCGTGGTCACTGTCATAATAACCACAGATCGCACAAGAACACATAAGTCTGTAACACTGATTTTTTGTTTCAAGAAATTTCACAAATGGAAACATTTCACATTTAAAGACATATTATGCTGGTACATGGAGAGATAAAATGTTGCATTCAGACTCAGATTGGTATAGGTAACACATGAGTTCTTATAAATTCTTATAATAAAACCAACTAGGTGCACTAATTTCTCAAATTTATTTTTGGAATAAAACTTTACATGTTTCGGACAGTTACTCTGTCCATCATCAGGAGTTCTACACCATACACACAGCAATGGTGTATGTCATACAGGTTTGCTGACAGCTTGCGAGCAGGATCAGGACGGAACATCCTGATCCTGCTCACAAGCTGTCAGCAAACCTGTATGACATACACCACTGCTATGTGTACATTGAAAAACTCCTGATGATGGACAGAGGAACTGTCTGAAACATGTAGAGTTTTGTTCCAAAAATAAATTTGAGAAATTAATGCATCTAGTTGGTTTTAATATAAGAACTTATCATGATGCACAGTCACCAGAATGTCAAAAAAGTAACACTTGAGGTCTCTTTAACAAACAGTTAAGAGGATTTAAGTTTTGGAAACCAATTTTTCTTTCAGGAAATTAAAACATAAGCCATGGTAATTACTATCACGTATCTACTTATACATTACATATTGTAATAAGTTAAGTTGGTAATGCCTTTGTGAGACGGAGCCTTGATGTAAAAACTTTACATTTAAGGTTGTGTTCTTGACTGTGACACCATGTAGTCTTGGAGATGGTTGTCAGAGTTTCAGGAAACCATTGGTATAGTCAGTAATAAACCTTTAATAGTAAGGGTTTATTAACTGAGTGTTCTGTAAAACACAGCCAGATGCTATTGGGAAAATTTAAATATTGGTAGATGCATGGCATCAGAATCTTCAGTTTTCACCACTTATCTGCATTAAAGTTTATTTTCAACACAATTACAAAGTCTGAATGCATGAAGTCAGTATTTTGAAACAGTCTTTGCCTCAGCCACTTTCAGGGACGATTGGTAATTTTCTGGTGGTCTTTCCTCACACTCTCTGCAGCTGTTTGTTCTCTCTGATGTACTTATAGTCTTTCTGAAGCAGTTACAATATTTAACTTCTTCTCTCCTGTCATATTATTAAGTTTTATGGCACCATGTTTGCTGCATACCCTGTGATGAATGTGGTAGAAATTTGAAGTACCCCCTGAAAGCCATTGTGGCAAATTGTTACATAGGTTGTAAGAGTGATAAAAATATTAAATTTAACTGTCACAGATGTGCACTAGTTTAGCTTTGTAATGAGTATTTTCCTAATTACATAATTAACCCCCTTTATGCCAATTGAACCAGCAAAACAGGTCCTGCTAGACTTATGATCTGAGCAGACTGATGTATTGATGCTTATTTTCTACCACATTTAATTCCTACACACACACACACACACACACACACATACATATATATATATATATTTGCTTGTGTGTGTGCGCGGGCATGGGCATGTTGCATGTGGGACAGTGAAGCTAAGTATTTGCCCCTCTTATCTTTCTGTTTATTCTGGACATGGAGGTGTCATTAACAGTGATATTCTGGGACATGACACCAAGCTGCCAAGTAGATGGTTACTAGTATTTGGGTGGAACATGCAGCCACCATCTTCAGGGTAGAAAACAGAGGCTACACCATCTTCTGAAATGTTGGTATGTATGTATTTACTATAGAATATGATGCTGCATCCTAGAATGCTGTAGTCTTAATAGGCACTGCCATGGGAACTTAGATCTCTTCAGTATTTACAAAGCAGCCTGCAAGTTATTGCTGGTCACTCACGTGTACTAGGCAGTAAAAGGATTGATTTCATTGCACTATGTGTGATACTGTTGATGGTATATAACATGAAGCTTACAATGTTTCATTGCATGCAGCTCTAGAAAAAGTATTAACATTTCCTTTCGTAGAAGGTTGTAAATGTGTTTCTATATCACAAATGCAGAGCAAGCACCTTCCTCATTTAGGTATTTTAAGTGTTTATCGATTATATTTCAGTTGTTTGTCGATGGTAAAATGTTGACTGTCCGGTCAATATGTATCATTGTGAAGACGAATGGGTTGGTGGGTAATATAAAGTATGTAATTTATTACCCTGTATTATTCTAGCCATCATGGTGAATGTATTGCTTCCTCAGTAGTGCTGTGCTTTTTTGAATAATCAGGAGTTCATGTTTTTAGTTTTGTTTTGGTGTGTTTGGTGTTTGTTAGAAAAAGGGGATAACAAAAAGTCTGAAACTATAATTAGTAGTTCATTCTCATATTTTATGACAATAGTGTATTATTACTATTATAGTATGGATTATTAATTTACTATAATTTGTTAGGACATTATGTGTTGTCTGACTTAAAACACAGAACTCTACAGAAAGACTGCTCCTGGGCAGCTGAGGAATTGAGGTTCAATTTCTGGCAGTGTTCAACATTTTTCTCTTTCATGAGCTCTGGGGCCCACCCATCCTTATACAGAGTGAATACCTGGGTCTCTTCCTGTGTCGAAAAGCAGCTGGGAGATGAAGCTGTTCTCTCACCTCCATCTAGTGCCAAGGCTTAGAATGCATGGAGCTATACCTCCACTACCCCTTATTCTTTTAAGGTGTGGTACTTTTTAAGCACAGGACAGCTTTACCATGACCTTTACTGATGGGCTCAACAGAGCAGACATCTTTGTGTCTTACTACAGACAGACAGTCCCTGCAATGTAGTAGTTTTTGGAGTTCTGTGTTTTATATCAGACAATGGACATGTCCAAATAAAGTGCCATATATATATATATATATCAGTTACTGATAAAAAGTAAATGTTGCAGCTTGCCACACTTCATGTACTTCCTCCAGTAAGGTCATCTGCACAAATTGTGTTCACTACTGATGGATATCTGATACATGAAACCAGTTAATTACAGAAGTAACATTTAATTTGTTGGGAGAGGGTAGTCTTCTTTAAGAAATTGTAAGTTCCAACAAAGGGAACGCTTATGAATGCCCATAAAACTTATACTGTAATTATCAGATAAACACATTAGTGTACATCATTTTTGCTTATGATCATTAAATTGTATATATTCGATCTCTTACTACACTTCTAAGTACCTAGCCAGTACTTGCCATAGTGGTAATTCATATTATTGTCTTTTTGTTTAGTGCCAGTTTATAAATACAGACACTTGAGTTATACAAGTATTTGTTACTTTTAGCCAGGGGTCAAGAAACATCTCAGATCACCAGTCAAACAAAAATTTTGCATGCCAGATGATGTCCATAAGAGAATCCATGTTTAAACCAAGCCAATGAAATTGCTGCACACTGACTGTGTTACTGCCACATAACTTGCAAGGCATAAAATACATGTTCATTATATCATAAAATATGTATTGAAGGTATCATTTACTCTTGAAATTTACTTTTCAGCATCTGTGGAGAAATAAGTAAAAGAGAGCAGGAGAAAATATTGACATAAGAATTAAAATATTTTTCCACTCGTGAACCTTCCCATTTCACTCACTGTACAAGCAAATGAGGGATATTGTTGAGCCCTGCTTATAGGAATATTATAGGATTTACACTTACAAATAAAACTGGTGTAGGAAACATGAAACTATAAATACACATCTGGTAATGAATATAGTTTGCCAATGCACAGTCTGTGGTATATATTGTTAGCCCCCAGGGACTTGCTTTATATCATAATCAGCTCCATTCTGTGGTACTGAAAGAGTAACTGAAATTGAGATATTCTTTATATTGTAAAATATGAGAAACAAAATTTTGGATAAGTGGATGAACACTTGGTCTTTTTAAAAAATGCAAGGCTAAGGTAGCAGTATAGATAAGGTAGGATGGTGTGGAATGGATTTATCTGGCTTAGGATAGGATCCATTGTTAGCTGTTTTGAATATGTGAGTGAACCTTTAGATTACAAAGCTGGTGAATCCCTTGAGCCATTAGAGCAAATTTGGCTTCACAGAGAGGACTGTGCTACAGGGAGTTGGTTATTACCGGGATATTTCATGTGTCGGCAAATGGAGGGAGCATATGTGGAGACAAGTACGTATAATGAGATGGAATTTTGTGTGATTAGTGTAAGTATCACATTAACTCTCATAGCTTGCAGTGTAGTAACTTGTCACTTGTAGTAAATACATCATACATACTGAGAACTGAGGGACAGACTGAAAGTATCAGGTCCCTGCAAGTGAGTTAGATACTTGGTTGAAGCCATGTTCTGGTAAGTGGCCTGTTTTACCTCACATTTCTGTTTATGATTATAATTTATGCATCTTTTCTGGTGTTATTTTAATCCAACATGGCAGCACTTAATCACAAAATGAGGTAAGCTGTTTACATGGTGAAACTGAAAATGCAAAATTGAAAGTTTTGAAATGAAAAAAATTAATACAAATAGATCATACCTTCCTACAACATTTATGTGGTATGCATAATATACATGTCATTTAAAAAAACTGAAGATATAAAAATGATGATCCATGATACATATTGTGGTGTTATGGGATATGCACTGTGAGGTCTGGTAGGTAGGTATCGGTGTTTCAGAGCATAATACTGCCTGTGTATGAAGGGTGAGGCACCCATACATAGCGGCAGTGTGTTCCACCAAATTTTTGTACCCATCTCCCAGGTTACACATTGTTGTAACATGGAAGGCCACTGTATAGATCTGCATGACTGCAACAACCTCTGATCTCATATACTGGCTAAAGATACCTTCCAGTTATGGAATGCAAATGCATTAGTGGTCATAACTTCCATTGCCAAAGAAAGTTATCAAGTTCAAATTTTATAAGTGTGATATATGATTGTAATGAGTGTGTATGTCTTGAAGACCAATAATTTTATAATATTTGGAAAGTATTTCATATTTTGAGATTCTAAACTTACTGGTCAGTTCATGTGTCTTGACTGATTAATCAGAGGGAGTTTCATGAATTCATCTATTATTTGCTAAAGCCCTACTGAATATATAAGAATATATCATACATTCTGTTGTCAGTTTCTGTTATTGGTACTAGTTCCAAAATTAAACACAAGGAAGTTCTGCAAGGTCATTATGACACATGGTTGTCCAAAACAGGCAGCTTAGGACACATATGAAGGATGTTCAGAATGTAAAGCTCCCTGGGTCGTAACAAATGAGAAGTCATTACAACATTTACTGCAGGTCTCTCATTCCACTGAAGTATGGTTTGTTTTTCGTCATAATCCTTCAGCGTATTGATGCGCCTGTCTCATTTTGGCATGAGTTTAAAAAATTACATTACAGTAAAAAATAAGGCTCATGCATTTGCACCCATACACAAAAACTATTTCCATTTCCTCATTATTGTGGAATTTGGTGACCTCCCAGGTTTTGCTGTAGCAATTCAAATAAGTATGTTGCAAGATGTGATCCTTCAGCATGATGATGCAACCCCACACATTGCACACTGGACACAAGAGTTGATGCAGTCATAGTTTGGGGAGCTTGTGGACTATCCACCCTATTCAATAAAATAATGTCAGGCTAGCAGCTGTGTCAGGTGGTTGCAAGTGCGAGTAAACAAATTTTTCCCTTTTTTTTAATCTTAGTAATTAACCAACTTGATGCACAAAATTTTTGTTTCACAATAAGCTTATTTCATGCCTCTACATGTTTCGAGCACCACGTGCTCATCATGAGGAGGACAAATTTGTATTATACAGCCTCTGGTATCATCACACCTATAGGTGGCCATCCCGTGCACAACCTCTCAACCTGTGCACGGGATGGCCACCTATAGGTGTGATGATACCAGAGGCTGTATAATACAATTTTGTCCTCCTGATGATGAGCACGTGGTGCTTGAAACATGTAGAGGCATGAAATAAGCTTATTGTGAAACAAAAATTTTGTGCATTAAGTTGATTAATTACTAAGATAAATATACTGAGATGCACAGTCAGCAAAACATCAAAATGTTTCCCTGTTGACGAGGACAGAGATGGTCTTTGAAACATCGATTTATTTGCCATTCAACCACTTGAGCCGGCTGCTAGCACTATTTTAATTTAGTTACTGTAGCTGTAAATTATATATCCACCCTATTGTTGTGGCCACTGAAGCAGCATGTTGGGGGTCGCTGATTCCACGGTAATGAGAAACTGTGTTTGGGCATTATGTTGAAAATTAATGACACTTAAGTGGAGTAAGTGATATACATTAACCTTGTAATGACTCATTTTTATGGCCTATTAAATCTTACTTATTGAACATGTCTTGTAAATGTCTGCACATTCTGCAGCAGGGAATTACTGTGGGCTGCGGAGTAACACAGGGGTGCTTAATATGTTAATATATCTGTCTTGTTATTCCTGTAATGTTTCCTTTTTTGTATACATGACAGTGTTTTTATTTGTGTATGCCTTGCGCATGTTAAATTGAATGTATATCAAGTTCCCCACAAAAATGAAATTCCAAATGGGAGCATTCTGTTTCTGAAGTTTTGGTAGATTGGAATTGGCTAAGTTCTTTGCAAGTACCCATTAGAACAGTTCCTGTTGACTTAAATGAAAGTTTGTGCATGTAACTGTACATTTTAGTACAGTTAAACAGTGGTAGTTCTGTACTACTATATTTAACATGTCCTCTCTTACAAGACACAATTTAATTTTACATTCCTCACACTACACAAACATTTATATGTTCTGAACAAGAACAATAGAGCAACAATAGTCTCTTATTAAACTGACTTTAGATTGTGTCTTTTCTCATTTTGGTTACAACGACAACAAATATTTGACACTGGTTGATCTCTGCCACCAGGTGCAAGTAGAAACCTACTTGTCTGGGCACATTAGATGAAGGTGGTCTGTAAATAAACTGGATAACACAGGATAGTGAACAGTTTCTTAGAAAGCAAGATTCAGATTAAGTTGACAATTTTTCTTAAATTCCTTTGCTGTTATTTGTTACATTATATATTTATTGGGTGTGTTTAAAACAAACTGTTTTGATAAATAAGGCACAACTAAATTAAAGTCTGAAAGACTTCGGGGTGGGGGGTGGGAGTGCCAAAATTTCAGGGATTGAATTTTTAAGCAACAATGTATTCTTCCAAAAGGAATTATATTTTGTATTCTTTTACATCTGCTGTACATGAACTTACGTACATCATTATTTACTGTTATACGATAATGTTCTTATAAGAATAATTAAAGACATGAATATTATATTCAGTGGTCTGAATCCATTCAGCACTTGTACAACATCCAGGCTTCATATACATTCAGATGAACATGCAAAGGGATATCAGAAGTGACGGAGTGGTGCAGTACCTCTCCCTGCAACATTTGATAATCTACAATTTTGCACTTCTAAGTTCCTGCCCTTAAATTTAGAATACTTGTGATCCCTCTACAGAGAAAGTGTAGCAGGTAGTGTAAGAATATCATATGTAGTTATGTACAGGAGAATGGTGTGTCCTCTGAATTAATGATATGAGTAAATACGTTAGTAATGAATCTTGTTGTTAGAAAGATAAATATTGCAAGGGTATTTTTGAAAAAACAGGCAGTTGCTGTAACAAACCAGGGTACAGTTACGCTTTGGCCATTGTTATCAAAGTATTACAGTGAAACCTGCTTATAATGGAATCGCACAATCATGATAAAACATGTGTAAAAATATAGCACAGTACATATCTGATGTAGTTATGATCCATATCACAGTGTCAAAATTCACGCTACAGTACATTGTCACTGAAATATGCACTGTTTTCTGTCTTATGTCCTTCCTCTAATTGCCTTATATTTTTCTGTTCCTGAAGTTCTTTCTCACTAAATTACATAAATCACAATACGAAACAAAAATAATACAAACAGAAGAGTAAATATCCAATTAGAATATTGTTCATTAAATTATTTTTGTTTATTTCAGTTTCTGCATTAAGACATTTGCCATTTATTAGCTGTGTTTGCAAATGGTGATTACAGGTAATGTTTACAACAAAGTTCGGTTTCTGATTAATCTAGGTTCTGTTTTAGCAAGGTTTCACTATATGTGTGTTCCTTTATATGCTTTTATTGTGTCAAATTGTATGCTTTGTTGTTCAACCTGCTTGTACAAAGGAAGAAGAGGGACTCTTAGTGTATGCCATGTATGTGATATAGCATATTTCCTATGTCAGATTTGACAGATGGAAAATACTGCTTGGTAAGTGTGTGGTTGGTCCATAGCTGCTTGATCCTATATTGCTGCATATTGACCCATCATCATATCCTGAATAGCAAGGTTTTGTACAGTGCAGTATATTTTTATTTGCATTCCAATATGAATGTAACATTTATACATTTGAATTATGAGTTTGTATTGGGTATTGTGCATGTTTTAATCTACGTATGTAGCTATCAGTGTGTATAAATAAAACAATGCTCAATTTGATAAAAAATTTCACAGATTCTGAAAAGAAGATACTGAGGGATATGTGTTGTATCTCAAGATGTATTGCTCTCTGGGATATTTTTGCCACTGCTTTCATGGAGTAGTGTGAAGAATACATTCTGAGTATCCCTAGATCAAATGCTAGGCACAGCACAGACAATTCCAGCATCTGCAGCATGTTGGTACAGATATTGATATGGTAAATGCCGTAGTGCTACAATTATGTACATCAAAATTTGGAAACAGTCAAATTTTTTTTTTAAAATCTGTTGTCCCATGTTTAATATAAAAACTAAAATAAGGCATATTCATGTCTGCTTTCAACATGGGATCAGGTACTTCTGAGTAGGTGAATGCTTTATGTGACTCAGAAAGAGGCTTGAGACAAGGTGATGCACTGTCCACAATATTGTTCAATATAGAATTGGAGAAAGTGAAAGGAATACTGGGACTAATCCTACTGGAATGATTTTTAACAGAATGAGACAGCATAGGTAGGTGATGTGTTAACACTTGGATGATCAGTCAGAGTGACTGAAGAAGTTGTAATACGACTTAAAGATGCATCATTAAGCACTGGATTTAGTGACAAACAGGCATAACAAAATACACGAAAATAAACAGAAATGTAACAAATTTAGAGCACTATCTGATAATAGATGGACTGGTATTTGAAGGGTTTCAGAATATTAGATATTAGGTACATTGGTAACTTCAAAAAACGTAAAATAAGTGAAGAAATAAAATCAAGATTGCTGCAGGCAATAGGTGTTTCTGTAGTCTTAAGACAAATAATTAGATCTAGATCTATGAGTAAAGTAGTTAAGCTTAAAAGATGCAACACAATGGTGAAACCAGTTGTAATGTATAGAAGTGAAAAAATGGCCCATGAAAGACATGGATATGAAGAGACTGAAAATGTGGGAGAGGAAAACAGTAAGGAAGATATATATGGACCAGTGGTAGAACAAGGAATATAGAGAATAAGAACTAATCAGGAATTGTGGAACCAATGTGAAGATTTTGACATAGTAGCAGACATTACAAAGAAAAGATTGGAATGGATAGGACATCTAGTAAGAATGGATCATGGAAGGGTAGTGACGAAAATATCTGACAGTAAACCAGAGGGAAGAAGAAGATTGGGAAGACCTAGATCAAGATGGCTGGAAGATGCTGCAAAGGATCTATGTGAGATGCAGGTTAAAAGATGGCGACAGAATGCAGTGGACAGAGAAGAATGGTCATCTGTGATTAACCTTTTGGCGCCGGAATTATTTTTTTAATTTTAGCATACCCTGTATATAAAATGTGAATAATACAGCAACCAAATAAGTTAGAATTATGAAACAAACTGCATTTTGAAGAGGAAAAAACGGAGAGTATATACCATGTTTAAAATATTCAGTACCTATATTTGTAGAATAAATATATAAAATGCAACTTTGGAGGTTAGCGGTGCGGTACGACCACTATAGTAGACATTAGGCATCAAAAGGTTAAGGAGGCCGAGGCTCACAGAGGGCAATAAAGCCAAGGGGTAAGTAAGTAATTAAGTAAGGTGTTTGCTTTAGTGTTTTGCTTGAGGTTGGGAACTGATCTTGTCCCCGAAATGTTGGATTTTAATTTTTATTTCAAACATAGGATCTTGACAAATGCTGGAATGATTCCAACTGCAGTGACAATGGAAGTTCAGTGTGAAATTAAGATTCCATTTTCAAACAATTTCTGGCTGAATGTCAATGCAGTTATTGGCAAGGTCCGGGCGTAGTTATTGGCAAGGTCCGATTCCAGGCAGTGGCAGAGATTTCTCTGTTCAGCACGTGCAAACCGGCTCTGGAGAACACACAGTCGACTCTTCATTGGATGACTGGAGGGGGGACACTATCTTGCAGGCAAGGTGGAAGGGTGTTCAAACTTTGAGCCAGTTAAATATTGTAGTTTGTAGAACTTGTATACTGGTTGCTGTTATATATACAGACATTTTTTAAGCTGACCATCTTATATCTTCTGCGTGCTGGGGATTTTCACGCACGTTTTAACCAATGGAGTACAAATGTCACCCAACTCAGTTCAGAATACTGATCCCATCAACATAATATCTGCCTACATTACAAAGACAATATGGAAATGCTGTCTAGCAAAATAAATCACCTTTTTTTGTGACAATCATACAGAATACATAAATATGCTACACTGGTAAAATGCAGAGGGTTTTTTAATGTTACAGCAGGTGGTATATATAGTTACCAGTGGACTTTAAAGGGTGAAGTCTATAGCCAGTCACCCTCTATGTCATACTTATTACTCAAGTAAATTTGTTCAGTTCGTTGTATTTGTCACAGAAGTTTCAATCAATCTCTGATTGACACGAGACTACACACTGGTGTTGCATGCCCTTGGAAAGTGCCTGATTGTGGCAAGACTCACTTCAGGAGTATACTGTAACACTGCTTATACAGGCTTAATTAATAACGTTTGTCGAAGTTATTAATTCTGGATTCCTGCCTGGTGGTGTCTTAGAGTGCAGTAAATAATAATTTGCACATTGGTTTTAAGTGCTATATGGCTTGGGATACTTAAAATGTTGCAAGATTAAAAGAACCACAGAGCCTGCAGAGATTTAATATAGCTGTTCAAAAGAACTGTCATATAAAACTAACAAAATTGTACCACTAATTGAGAGGGGTACATTTTATATGAATCGTTTTGCAATTTGGTGTGAATTTAACCTTTCACTGCTACATTGGACCCTATTTTCTCATATATGGGATGCAAATGCAATACACTAGAGACAGAAAAGTTCTTATTTGTTGTAAATTACATATTTTCATGAGCACACGCATTAAACCTGAAACAACACATTTTGCCAAGTGCTACCAAACTGTGATTTAGCTATCCAGTACAAGATGTTTCACTGTGTTACACATTGATTTTGAAAACCTTCTTCTTTTCCATTAAACCCATTTCTTTCAGGACTGATGCTACACTGTATCTTATTTGATGGAATTTTGAAATGGACACTTCAAATATTTTCTTCTCACCATTACTGAAGGTCATATCAAACAATATGCTGGGTTCCAGAACTCTTGATAAAACACTGGAAAACAAAATCATGTTTATAAAATACTAACCAATTGGGTGGCCACCAATCCGTAAGTTTCATGGGCAGAGAGATAACTGTGTTTCATTTGTAAGTGTATGAACGTCACAAGTTTGTGACTGTTTATTTGTTTACAAATTCTATTACTTATTCATCTTCATTTCAAGCAAAATGTTGCTGAAATGGTGGGTTGGTACTTTGTGAACAGTAAGTTTGTTGACACACATGCACACCAATACACTTCAAAGGTGCAAACTCAGTGAGGCCTGAAATTCATGTCAATAATAATTAAAAGTTCAGTACCTATGTCACAGAAACTGTATTTACATTGCCCTTACTAACCAGTTACTACTATTTAGGAAAGTAATGGGGGATTACTATCAGAATCACACAAAGTACATTAATACACTGTGTGTGTATGTGTGTGCACATGCATGCACAGAATGAAAGCTTTTTAAAGTTTAAGCAGATGGTACACATAATAATGACTGTGCTTTATGGGGTTAATACATAAATGGAAACTACTTTTTACATCCTAAGATAAAGTAAATGCTAGGACCTTACCTTGATGAAATGGTTATGACAACTCTCCACTGCAACTTTTCTAATTTCAAGTAGAAACTGTCCTGGCAAATATTCTCATCCAAGGCCAGTCGTTTTGGTCCATACAGTACACTTATGAGGTCTATTTGACATTCTTCAGGGAATCTAAATGAATGGCACATAAATCAGACACTTTCCAATGCAGCAAATATGTCACTGAAATTATCCTTTGTATCACAATTCACTTTTCCTAAGAAGCTGTATACAACAATACTCTCTTGAACCACCCATTCAAAATGTTTGCTCTGAACATTAAATATTTATGACAGCCTAGTATGAATGGTTGGTTCATGACACTTCATACAGGACTGGCATCAGTGTCCAGCAGCATGTCTGGGACTGAATTTTTGGGGGAATTTTAAAAGTTGTATAACAAAAGCTGTGTGTATTACCCATCTCAATGTATTGCTGAGATTAATGAGTGGAGCCATACCTATACTGTGCCTTCATGGTGTGCAATGGGGCACCTCTACCTATTCACACATTGTAAGTTGGCTAAAATGTCAAAGCAACACTTTTTTGTGTTTCCTCAAAATTCAGACACTGTTCTAAAGGGGTTTGCTGGTGGTACATTACACATAGTTTAATTAGTTTCTGAACTTCGTCAGTCACTTAACATTTAAAAAAAAACAGTTTCCTATTTGATCTGTGTCCATCAGGTAAAAGAGTTTGAAGGCAGCTATTCAATGGGCCAGTTACAGAGAACAGCTCTTTCTACTGGGCTCAACTCAGTAGGTGTCTATTGTACAGGGCCCAAAATTTAACTGCTTATAAGATTTATCTTTTTGGATATGACATTATACAGTGTGGCACATAAGTACATGCATTTCAGAGGAACCTGCTGCCTCCACATTCAGGGTATACTATCTGAGAAGACCATCAACTCACTATTCACCATTGTAAGAACAAGCAATCCTCACACTTTGTAACTTACTTGATTTCCTTTAAGTCCTCTTTCAAATGATCAGAATTAACTGATCCTTGTGGTACCCTTAGAAATGACTGAATTACGGCAAGTAAACCAGCATATGATTCATAGAGTTCTGACAATGATCCACCTTGTCCCTGAATACTATCTAGTGCTCCTTCAGGTATTTCTTTTCCTTCCAGTGAACGGACTGCCACTGAAATTTAAGCATTAAACCTGCAATAACCAAAACTGAGCACACATAGACCTGACAGATGTAATTATTGTTTTCATAAATACTTTAAAATTCTGTTAATGCAAATTAAAATAAAAGGCCTGAGTCTGTTTATGTCTTACCAGTATCAAATAATGTTAAGCAATTTAATACAGCTCTTAATAATTTCCTACAAATGCGTTCATTTTATACATTAGCCAAATATTTTAATCACAAGAAAAATTAACGTTAATTATAGAATATGATGTTAAGTTCTACATATAATCATATTTAATGATCAGATATATTGTCTAAATTAAATTTAAAAAGATACACATCTATTTAGAGGTATTTTTTATATCAAACTTAACCCCTTTTTTTTTATCAGAATTGTTGTATTGTTGACCAACATATTTGTAATCAAGGTTTCACAATCACTTGATTATATCTTACTGTAAACCCTGACTGATGACTGAATCTACATACGTTGAATTGATTTAGGTTTCAGATTTACAAGAATATCTGCTCTGAAGGCTTATATATGGGACTAATGTAATGTTCATGTTGATTGAATCTTATGACTTGTTCTATTTCTAACTTTCAGAACAATATATGCTTTGGCCATGTTCTATATTCAATGGTTGTATTACCCGAAATGGATTCTTGAATTGTCAAGAAATACTAATACTAATAGTACTTAAAAGAAACCAACAAGCATCCTCTAAGCCATTTCTTTATTCTATTTTACAAACCACATATTAAGGATCCATGCAAAGGGTCAGCAACAATTGATAAAAATTACCATTATTTTCTGGGTTAGAACACAGTGTATGACACCAACATTTCGGAGGAATCTGCTGCTTCCATCTTCACTGTACTCTGAGATGGGAGGACCTGTATTTTCATTTTGATTCATATGATAGCCACTCACAATGGGGTTTCAATGGCTTTCCCAACTTCTTCCAACCAATATGTAATAGTATCTTAAAATTACTTTTTAATCCATCATTTAACAACTGTCCTGCCATACGATGGTATATAGCGAACTAATAATAAAGCGCCGTTATGTAGGGTGCTAAATTGCTGAAGTCACTAACGCAGTTCGTTTAATAGGTGAATGACCTGCAGATCAGCTTATAACTGAACCACAACTATCGTCTTCGTGTTTCACGGTAAATTCTTCGAACACAATACACACGAACCTAGGAGATACATTTATACTCACGCTGTAACATATGTCTGAAAACATTTCTTCTTATATCTGGTGTCAATTTGGATAGAAAATTGGCCGCTACAGGCATATGGGGTCCCAAAGGTATACTTTTCTTCTGATACATTTTAAAAATCTATTCTAGTACAAAAATGTTTTCAATATCACATAACCTCACATTAATTAACTTGCGTTGCAAATAAACATGGCAGACGAAGAGACATCTTGTGTATGTCCCTGGATACAAAACGAGAACCGGCGAGTAGAAGTCATGGATCAAGTGTCATTTCTCAGCCGTGTGATTATCGATTGTGTGGGCAGGTTTGATCTGTTCACGTTATTGATGGGTTGTTGTCAGTTTTGGTACTTGCATAAATGAATGCGTGATGCTTGTTTGCTTCGGATTAAATACGTGATATGAGTAATAAAGATCCACTCTTATCAACCCGTATCTGCTTTGTAGGTAACATTATGTGCGTATAATTTCATGTTAAGACATTTGTCTGAAATGAATAACCTCAAGTTTTGGTATGTTACATCTAGGCACTGCCTGGAAGCAATTCTGTTCCCAGTATCCCTTACTGAAGGTTCTCAATTTGACATGTTAATTGGTCCGGAACACATGGTTCCTGATTGTTGTTTAAACCATAAGTTGATGACTGATGATAATTGGATGTACTCTGGAGAGTTTGGTGAAATCTTGGGTTTGTAGATAAATGTGACATGTGTTAAGAAGATGCTGTGTTAAATATAGATGCATCTCACACTTTCCTTAACTTTCATGTTATGTGTGACATTTTGTTGTGTAGTGTTCTTTAGCTGAAGATGTTATCATGAATTTGGAACAGCTGCAGCTTGAAAATATGAAAATGAGGACTGGCAAAATACCATGCACACATTTGTGCCAAAGTGGGATTCAAACTGTATAGAACATCAGCGTGCTAGTTCTAGCTTATATATTCACAACAGCAGCCATCTGTGATTGGATTTCTTAGTTTCATGCTCAAAAATGATGTAATGATCGTGAGAGTTTTGATTTCAATTAAAACTTTGTCTTGAGAAGGTAATTATAGACCTCACTGTTCATTGAAGAAATCAGGTTAACGAATGATAACATTAATGAGGTAATTTGATTCACTCTGAGTTACAAGATTCGCATTGTCTTCGTTGTAACACAGTATTGTCAGGTAGGTGGTTCTGAATTAGTAAGAGGAACTTGATGCTGCCATTTGCTAGGTTGAAGGTGTGAAGAGTCTAAAACTAAGTGCTCCTGCACAGTGATGTCTTGGGACATGAGTCATAAATTACACAATGGAAGCTTGCTGAATGTGGTAATGTGGTGCTACTCCACCAACCATGATCTTCTAATTTTTTATTGTATGATTTTTGTTTTTGATAGCTGAAGGACAGGTTGTAGGACTGTGGTTTCTATTGGCAGTTAAATTGGCTCTGAAGGGTGTCACAAAGTGGCTTCCAGAAAGTAAAACATTTTAAACACAGCTGAGTCAAGAGTGTCTTAGTACTTCAAGATTCAAGATATTTGTCGTAAGGTTTATCGATTCTGCCACATCTTAAGATCTCAGTTGTATAGCATGTTACACCATGAAGTTTGAGAGAGAGAGCTATGAATGTTGTGTAGGAGCCTATTGTCTCCATCTTCCACCCTGAAGATGGAGGACACAGGTGTCACATCCCTCTAGACCATGATATTTTAAATTCACTGCTGTGAGAACCTCAGATTATACTGCCATATATTGTAAATGTTCATCTTTGTGAGTAGTGTGAGATTTACTCGTTTTTCAGATTCGATAGTAGTACATTAACTACCAACTGTGAAAGCCAAGTTTCGTTATGAGTGGGCAACTTGACATTGTTGTACGCATGCATAGCCGCCTAGATGGCAAATGGTTGAAGACAGATTTGCAACAAGCACTGAGCACAGATGGACTTGCACAGTTATGGAATGAGATGGTGAAGGATGGTGAACTAACAGGCTCTTTTAGTGATGGTTTACTGAATTCTGTTGGTATTACAGCTCACAAAGGTAACTTGTGTTCTGTGTGGTATTCTTAAAAAATGAGATACTACAATTTAATCATTCTTCTTCAGTCATATTCAGTAATTTTGGTCTTTGAATTCATCCAGAATGTGAGTAGTTCTTATCTTATTCATACAAAATGTTGTTATGATCAAAATGTTGTCACATGTTTCATGCATGAAACTTCTCTGATTTTAAGTGACCTTCGATTGTGTGTGTGTGTGGGCCAACATGAAAAGTTGTTGGGTGAACATAGTTTTGAAAATTGTTGCCTTCTGCATGTGATTCTTTTTGGTCAGGTAGCTGTTTACTCACATTTTGGAGGAATGTGCTGCCACCTGCTTCTGGATAGAAAAGTAAAAGACAGCGCTTGAGGCAACTGGTTCCTCTGAAATTTTGGTAACTGAGTACCAAATGACATGGTGTCACATTGCAGCAGACAGTAATCTTCATAGTCACCATCACTACCTCAAGTGTCAAAATTGATTTAGTTCCCTACTCAACCTCAGTCCCAAAGCAAATCTTATAAGACTTTCAAAAGACAAGGTACTGTATGAAATGTCATATATGTGATTTAAAATTTAAATTCTGTTAAGATTATAGATTTTATTTGAGATGTTTTAGGTTTTGTTAGTTTTCAATAAAGCACTATAAAATTATGCTTTTCTGCAATATAATGTATTTGTAGGTGATTAGGTGTGTTGTTCCATGTAAATCACAACTCTACAGTCTTAAACTGTTGTTAAACTTTAAGATGTTATTGTTTATTAGGTGAGAGTGGTCATTATTATTGTGGCCTGCGAGTTCTCACATGCCCGTGTTGTGATGGAATCTGTGGACCTCAGACTGGCTGCAATTGTAACCCTTGCCAGCGACTTGATCGTGAAGAGGCAGCCCGAGTTGAGGTTAAATCTGCTGACCCAGCACCCTCACAACAACAAATAGACAGCTGGGTATGGGGACCTCAGCCATGTAAGTTCATGAAAGCAACTTTACCTGTGACAGATATTCAGATTAGATGAGGCAGCTGGCAGTGTGCATGAATTTTAGAACTGAAACATGGTCTGCTTGCATAACTTTTAGTTTGTGTGGAGGGGTTTGGGTTGGGAGAGGTTGTTTGTGTGCATAATGAGTTTTGAATACTGAATGAGTTTCATTCAACTTGTAATTAAGGACATAACGTTGGAGATTGCCTTAATGCCATGGTTTCAAGTATGTTTCAGTCACTGAGGTGACTAGGAAACATTCTGGATGACCGAGAGAGAAATCAGGGTTTGATGCCTGGCATGGGAAAGGATTTTTGTAAAGTATCCAGACTGGCTTTGGGGCCTGCCCAACCGTCTACTCCATTGGTTCCTGGGGTGCTTTCCTTATGGGTAAAGGGCCAGGACAAGAACCTGAACACTCACCTGTATCTAGTGTCTGGTTTAGAATGTGTGGTGCTGTGCCTCCACTGTTCCATATGCCTGCATGCTGTGGTGCTTAATTATACACAGCGAAAAACTTCACCTTACCATTTTCATAATCTGAATTGTTTCAATAATTGTGGTGGCAGCAGCACCGGTGTCAGTTGTTGAATGTGTTATTTTGCTACATGGCAGAAGAGTACAGTCCCCACAAAGTTGATGATTTAAATCCATCAATTAATTGTTTCAGCTGTGGAACAGTTGCAGTCTTGCGTCAGATCCCTCAACTATGAACAGAAAATTCTATGCAATGAAGCTGCTAGCAGTACCCTCTCAGCTTGCAGGCTGAGGCAGAGGTTGATGATCGCTCAAAGGTATTTTGTGGCACTTGGAAGGCATTTGCCACCTGACAACAGTCGACCACTTACAAAAACAAGTTCAAGTGGAAGCAGTGGAGATCAAAGAAGGTTGGTGCCTCTAGCTGTGATATTAATTTACAAACTGGTGTTAAAATACAGTAGAGACTCAGTTTAAGGTGTCTTGATATAAGATCTCTTTGAATTTTAGGTTCATTTTCTGTGGTACTGACCAAAACCCTGTATGGATTATATGTAGGGGAGGGTGGGGCAATAGGATTTTAGTTTTGGCTGGACCATGCTGCGACTTGTTCACTGTAACTTTAACGTACCTAACCTTATCTAACTTAAATAAATTGACCTTGAGGCAGCCTAGGCCTGAGCTGGGCTGTTGTGTCTCAAAAAATCCATAAATTAATTAAATTACTTGTATAAAATAGTTGAAATTAACAAATATAAGTAATTAAAGTGAACAGATAAATCGGTAACATAAATAATTAAATTGAACAAATGAATAAATAAGTTGAATATGTAAATATGAAGAAATAAATGAATTAAATAAATGAACTGATTTAATTAAATTTAATTAATTGGAAAAATGAATAAATCAGTAACATAAATAATTAAATTTAATAAAGAAATTAAACGAATAAATGTTAAATGAATAAATATGTTGAAAGCAGTTAGTTGAAGTAACGAAGTGTTTTAATTAAATAATTAAATAAATGAATGAAATAAATAAAATAAATGAATTACATAATGTAACTGAACCTAAATATATTAGTGAGTAATTCCAGAAGTGAAATAAGTAAGTTAAATTTTACATATAAATAAATAAAGATATTAAATAAATAAAAGGTAATGAATAATATAATGAATTACATAAATTATATAAATTACTGAAATAAAGTAACCAAGTAAATTAATTCAAGTAAATAAGTAAATTGAGATGGTTAATGTAATAAAAGAAAAAATTAAATGTGTAAATATTCTAAATTAATTAAGGAAATAGATGAATAAGGAGAAATATAAATAAATCATTACATTCAAGAAATTAATTAAATGAATTTATATGTTATGTAAATAAATTCAAGAAATCAAACTGCAGTAATTATGCTGCCACTACCACTTTATAAGATGTAGTTGTGTGGGCTGTTAAAGCCAGAATTTCATATGTGTTATCTGCTTTTTGTAAATGTTTTAAATCATATTGAACATAGTTTTTATTTCAACCAACAATGCACAATATATGTTATATATATAGTGCATTGTTGGTTGAAATAAAAACTATGTACATACATAGAAATAACATATTAACATATTAAACATGCTTTTCAACTATGAATTACTTGTATTTTTCTCATTATTACAAATAAAAGTGTCTTATATGTTTTGTAACTTGTTAATAGTTGTGGTACATAGATTATCTTTCAGATAGTGAAAGAAAAAGAGGCAATTAGATGCAGTATTACTTTCCTATAATCTATTTGCTATAGTACATTTCCCCACTAGATCCCAACATCAATCTAGCACGACTATAAACAATATATTCATTGACACCTACAAATTTACAAATTATACTGTTTTTCCCTTACATAATGGGCTATCTGATCATGATGCTCAGTTACTAAAAATAAATGATGTAAATATGCAACAACAAAATCATCAGACGTATACTATCAGAAACACAACAAACACTCAATAGAGGAATTTAAAATAAGATGAAGTTATGAATCCTGGGACAGTATCTTTGATAATAATAAATATACAGATGTAGATTCATTATTCAACTCATTTCAAAATACTTATTTAAGGATATTTTATACCAGCTTCCCAAATAAGAAAATAACAAAGGAAAGTACAAATAATACCTGGATAACAACCGGTATAAA
>Ga0123352_10002510_pt1 | contig 25633 bp, 10 predicted proteins | sample TergutLab28metaG_FD_89700 | JGI IMG/M metagenome (GOLD analysis project Ga0123352, IMG submission 89700) | Labiotermes labralis P1 segment gut microbial communities from Petit-Saut dam, French Guiana - Lab288 P1 | ecosystem: Host-associated > Arthropoda: Insects > Digestive system > Gut ...
ATGCTATTGAACAGAGTTATAAACGGACTGCGACTGGTTCGATATGTAAAATTGACAGCTATGCCGTGTTCCCAGTGCGAAGGTAAATTCTCTTGATTCAAATGTGTCTGTGGGCGAAAATCAAATGCAACTTCCATACGCCAATTTGAAAGTTCGGTAATATCGGTTAGCATAACAGGAGTATCAGGAATTTCAACATGTACCATTATCTCAACGCTTGTTTCGTTACGCAAAGCACGAGTTCCTCCATTGCCCAACGAACCTGAAATAATCGTACTTCCGTTTGACAAAGCACGGATTCTGCCATCAACTATCTCGGCAATTTCGGGATTTTCTACTGTCCAAGTCAACGCCAACGGCGAGATGGGATTTTCTCCTCGCGCAGTAGTTGCCATAACCTCGATTGTATAATCTGTTCTGTTGTCCAAAATGATGGAATCCAAGCGAGTCGCGACATCCAAAATTGGAATGAAAACAACTTGTATTTCAGTCGTAGCTCCATTATAAGTAGCGGTTATTACACCGGATTCACCACTTCCGCCGGCTACAAATTTATTACCGACAATTGTTCCCAAGCTTGACGGAGCGGAAAGAACAGCGCCTTGAAGGTCGATGTCAACTAAAACTCCGAATTGATTATAAGCGAAAAACTGCGGAACAAATTCGCCGTGAACAGGAAGTTCCAAAACGGGAGTATGTGATTTAATCGCACTGACATTAGCATCTTCGGGAGCAGTAGAAACCACGAAAACATGATTTCCCGCAGCTCGCGGAATGTTACCCGGTTCTGCCGGCAAGTTCATAACTCCAAACGGCTCGGCAAACAATGTGCTTGAGCCTCCGCCATCTAAATTTATCGCTGTCCATGCGCCGGCGCTTTTCATTATTTCGGCTAATTGCAAGGTAGTAACACCGCCGGAAACAGCACTTCGTCCATCCACTACCGCCATAATCAAGGTATCGCGCGTAACGGAAAAACCAACACCTGTGCGCGGGTGAAGTTCATTCCATACTTGACCGGTTTCTACTACTCCATCTCTAAGCATAAGTCTGCGATTATCACCGCCCGTCATTTGCGACCAAGGCAAAATCTCTTCGTTCATTGTAAGTTGGAAGCCGATTTCAACTTCATCGCCTATGGACAGTTGATTTAATATCGCCGCCGAAGTTCCATGACCCGACAATACCGCTTGTCCCGCAGGAATTGCCATACTTCCTCTGTTTGTTTGGATTTCACGCACTTCGGCGCGAAGCGTTCTGTTTACGCCCCACGAATAGTTTGGAAGTAACTCGACAAGCACTTCCGTTCCGTGCGCGTTGGTTCTGGTAACTCGTCCTTGAAGTTGGTTGAAAAGTACCAAAGCATTTGCTTCGCGTGTATGATTTACCGAAGTGATGGAATGTGTATTACCGCCGAATGTCAAACTACCGCTGTATGTCATAAAACCTGCATCGGGTCTTCCGGTTTCATCAACAACAAAAACACCGCGATTGTTAGGTATTTGACCTATTTCACTGTTTACCATGTTGCCTCCTACCGGACGACCGTTGAATTCTACGCCTGTATCAAAAAAGTCGCCGTTTACTCCGGCAAAATAAAATGCTCCGGGCATCGACAGTCTTCTGCCCTCGTGCGGAGTAGTTTCTCTGCCGAGAAGCGAATCGCGACTCAATACCTGTCTTACTTCAATGTGTTCATTTCTCAAATCGGTTTTCAAGAAAAAAACGTTTTGGTCACGTGTCGAAGCATTCGATGTTAGTCGGATGGCGACATACTGCGTTCCCGGCCCTACTTGGAGATTGGCAATCGTATCTACTTGATATACTACATTATTTATCGTCAATGTCTGCGAATAAAGGCAGAATGCCGAAATAAAAAATACGGAGAAAAAAGAGAATAGTTTTTTCATACAGCAAATGATTTTATATGAATTGTTTTGTTTTATTGTTTTTGGCGTAGGGTCGAAATGCTTTCGCCCTAAACATTTTTGTTTTTTTCGGGTCAATTCAATTGCCCTCTGCGATTTTTTAAAAAAGAAAAAGAGGCGGTGGAAACCACCACCTCTTTTTAAGGAATTTGAAAATTTAACAGTATTATCTGATGATTACTCTATCAACAGCAGTTTGTCCGTCGTGAGTAAGAGCTCTTACCAAGAATACACCTGTAGCAGGAATACGGATTTCAGTTGAATTGATACCAACTGTTATCAACTGACCTGTAACGCTGAATACCGAAATTTGAGCTACTTCTTTGTCCATTCTTACCACGTTGCCTTCTACAAACATGTTTACAACATCATTGTGAGTAAAAACTTCGTCAACATTGTTTCTTACGTCTATATCAAGTCTGTAAACTCCGTAACCAACATCAACGTACCATACATGAATGAGAGCATATCCTTCTGCTTCATTAACAGTTACCGATGGAACAGCCGAACGACCCGGATTTGAGCCTCCACCCAATCCACCTTGTGCCGGGAATATCCACATCGGCTTTAGGTCTTCAAACTCCTGACGACCATCATACTTCAACAGTTGGAAGGTAGAAGGAGTAGGACTGTTAGTATTGCCATGAGCAGTTACTATAAAATTAAAGCCGGATAGTGAAAACTCTGTCAAACCAACAGGTGTTACGTGAGGCATAGCAGCAGTTCTAATAGAATCATCAAGTATATTGTGGAATCCATCTATCACCTCTCCATCCATATCGAAAAGGATAGGAACTCCTGCCGTTGGAGGTGCATCATTCATAGTGTCAATAAAGAAAAGAGTTTCGTCCACTATAAATATGTAAGCAGCAGTGCTCAATGTACTTAAACCATAAATTGTTGTTCCGGGCGCACTGAAATCAAGCGGAAAAGTTTCATGCCAATAAACCTGACCATCTACAATATACCATTTGTATACATTCGCTGTACCACCGAGTGCTGCCATAATAATTGCATCACCATTCACATCGCCAAACACATCAAAGTAATCAATACGTGCATTAGGAAGATTAAGTAGTGGAGGATTAACAACAAGGTCTACAAATCTTTCTACGTTGAAAAGCAAACGGCTGTTTGCCGGAGTTTCCGTGTCTATTACCCATATTTGGAAAGGACTTATCGAACCTGCCGGAGCTAGATTTATTGCAAGCATGTTACCTGCACAGTCCAATTTAACATCGTTGAAAGAAAATCCGAGAACCGAACCTATCGAATCGGGATAAAGGTCGCGGTCAACCACTCTTCTGAACACATCCGTGTCTCTGAAGTTAATACGCTCAATTCTATTACCTGTTGCTGCATCAACTACAACGAGACCATGATTTTCATTGCCACCACCTGAAGTAACTCTGTCGGGGAAATACATTCTTCCATTTCTTGCTGCCATAGAACGTGACGCTTGTGCCGTAGCAATAGGATTCGCAGCATGATTCTCCAGCCTGTTAGAAATCAACCACTTATTGGTCAAGGTAAGAGTAACCATATTTTCGTCTGTTCCGAAGCTAATAGGATTATAAACTGATGGGTCTGGTAGTCCGGCAAGAGTTTGTGCAATATTGATTGCTATCAAACCTGTATTAGTTCCATCGTACGATACAACGCCAAGCACGTTTATTCTGCTGTTTACTGCAATGCCAGAAGGAAGCGTGCCAACAACCGTAGTAGTAAGACCCGCCAGGTCTCGCACGGAAATATTGTTTCCGCTTACAGCAGTTACTGTAATACCTAACAAACGAACATATCTGAACTTGTTAGCATCCAAAATTTCCAAGCTAGCAGATTCTACAAGCGAAGGAAGATTTCCTGAGTCATTCGCTTCTACTCTTGCATTTGTTAACACAAAAAGACTGCCCATAGGAGCAATTGTTCCTTCAACAAGAAGTTCGCGACCCACAGTTACATCAGCAGGCAAAGTAGCAAATGATACCGTCATAGCACTGCCATCTGCTGCTGCTTGCAAAAAGATGGTATTGCCCATAACAAAAGTAACTACACCCATAGAAAACACCTCGTCGCCTACTGCCAATCTATTTGCTGCTACCTCTCTAGCTATATCAGCAGCTGTGTAAATCGGGTCTGGACCAAAATGAGCATACAACGTAATATCGCCTGTTCTGCCTGCGGGAATAGTGTTCATTCTTACGCCACCGCCATTAGGCGCAGTAAACCAGCCCAAGAAGAACATGTCTTCCAAGTAAGGAGCAGGAAGAGCGATAGGCAAGTCGGCTACTACATACTCATCCGGACCTACGAAGCCACCTTTCCAAGCGCGCTGAAATGCTTCTATTGTACCAGCTGCAGTAAAGTCCGCAGACCTCGGAAACATAGTAAGCATTCTTTCTGTCCAAAATGCGCTCACATTTATCCGCCAATTAGCTGTATTGAATGCATCTGTCGCCAAAGTAGTAGCTACAGCACCACCCGGATTTACACCACCGCCTGCTACCCAAGCATTAACAAAGTCAATAATGTAAGTTCTCAACCAACTCCATCTTGGAGTTCCAAGTATGTCCACCGTATTAAAACCAGCTCCCAAGTAAGGAGATGACCACGGGTCTTCCATTGCTTTATACTCCGCCAAAGTTAACCACGCAAATGCAGGTCTTTGCTCGTATGTAAAAGCATCGAACATGTCGCTTTTACTTTGCCACCCATACGGGTTTGTTACCGCGCCCGTGGGAAGGACGTAGGTAATAGTCCAAGGCTGTGCGTATGAAATTAATGCCATACAGCACGCCATCATTAATAAAGTTAGTTTTTTCATAAGATAAATAATTAAAAATTAAAAAATGAATTAATTTGTTTTTTGTTTTTATTGTTTTGCTTTAAAGTCTCTGAATAAACAGATTTCAAAGTTTAGCGCACAAATATATGTAATTAATTGCGAATTAAAACACGATATTCTATGTTTTAACAGTTTTTTAAACAATCTAAAAGTTTGTTTTTTTTGTTTTTTTCTGATAATCAGCGTTTTGTTTTCAATCCTAAATTTAACAGGTTTTTGAAACCTGTTAAATTTATTTCTTCACTACTCTTATTGTTTTCATTTGCCCATCCCTTTCTACACGGAAAAAATAAACACCGGCAGGTAATTCGCCCAAGTTAATACTTTCATCCGCTCCAATTAGCTGTTGAGTATGAATTACTGTACCTAAAACATCAAAAACTCGCAGCATACTGTTTTCTGCACCTGCGATGTGCAGCACATCCGTAAACGGATTCGGGAACATTTGCAGATTTGAAACAAGAGTGTTTTCAATTTCTGCTGTCGTATCAAATCCTACTGTAATCTCCGTGTTTGCTGTTAGATTTGTGAGTGTAAAGACATTGCCTGTTTCGCCGTCAACCACCGTTCCGTTCACTGTCCATTCTTTTACTTGGAATCCTTCATTCGGAAGTGCCGTGAAAATAACATCCTTGCCTTGCAGTGCCTGTGTACCCGAAGTTATCGGCTCGCCATCCACAGTAGCTGTAAGCGAACCGTCGCTCACCGCACTGAAAGTTACCGTGTGCGTAATAATTGCATTTTCGTCTGTTACCGTAAAGAAAATTGAACCTGTTGCGCCGTCGCTATTTCTGACAGCCGTAAAGGTTGTTGTGCCTGCTTCATGCAGTGTGATTGTTCCCCACTGACTAATGGTGGCAACTGTCGGATTACTGCTTGTCAATGTGCAGTTTTGACGACTGTACCAAGACGGATTATCCGGATTGTTGTTTGCGTCAATACCCAAAAATAGGGTTGTACCAACTTCCGCTGAGGTTAAGTGGTCGCCGTGAGGTGCAGCTGTTTCTGTACCAACAACAAGCCTCAAAGTCGGCGGTTGATGAAAACCGTTGAAAACCCATACATCCGAAACCGAAACCGGCGCATTGGCTTTGATGGATTTCACTCGCCAAAAATACCGCGTATTCGGTCTGATGTTACGCTGTAAATCGGAGTTAAAACTCGCTGTTGTGGTTTCGCGCGAAGCAATCGGGCGCGTAAAATCGTAATCTTCGGCTATTTGCCATATATAGTAATCTGCTCCGTTTGCTTGCCATGTAAAAGTTGCGGGAATGGCTACACCCGCTTGTTCATTTGCCGGAAACGTTAATTGTACCGGCGGAATCGTTGTTTCGGCTTCGCCTAATACACGCGGAGGAAATAGATTTCCGAAGCGGTCGAAAACAGCAACGGCTATTCGGTGCGTTGATGTAGTTATTCCGACAGGCAAGGTGAAATTTGTTGTATAGCTAACTCCTTGTAAAAATCTCGGCGAAGTGAAAACATCGGCATCATTGCGATTGGCAATCGGCACGGCGTAAATTGCAAAACGTACACCGAAATCACCGTTCGGTATATAATTCCAAGTTACATTCCTTCCCGAAACATTTATATTCGTAACCAAACCTTGCATCGGAGCAGGCTTCCAACCGTACATCGCGGTTAGAGCAGGAAGTTGAAACGGGACAGCTCTCAACGCATCGTACACCGATTGCGAAACAGGTTGATTGGTACGGAAAAGTACCATACCTGCTGTTCCGTTAATATCCACATCGCGATTAATTTGCGCTTGGGCAACAAGCTCGCCTGCCATATTATCGGCAGTGATACCGCTCATGGATTTTGTATGACTTGAAAAGAAATGTCTGCCAAACTGATTGCTTACTCCCGCCCACCAAGCGGCAATTCCTGCATAAGGATTAGTAGCGTGATTTCTATGCCAATATATTTGCGGTGAAATATAATCTACCGTGCCATCGCGAAGCCATGCCACCGGACTGCTGAAAATTCCATTGCGTTGCCAATCGCTTCCGGGCGAAGTAGGAACGTCGTATATATTTGCTACCTGCTGATTTCCGCCAACTGCAACACCTGCCGGACTAACGCCCCATTGTATCCAAGGACTGATGCTGTTGATGCGAGCTTGCACATCGCGTATCATCATGTTTACGTTTTCGCGCCTCCAATCGGCTCTGCTCAAACCTCCGGGATTATAAGCATCAAATTGCGCTTGATCCATTGCATTGGTTGTTCTGCCATTTACATAAAAATAATCATCAAACACAATGCCGTCCACATTGTAATTTCTGATAATATCCTCTACCACATCGGCTATATACTGTCTTACTGCTGGTATTCCGGGATTGAGAATTTTGATATGAGTGGGACCATCGCCTTGAAGTCCGGTATCCATCAGCCAATGAGGATGCGTAACTGCAATGTCGGTAGGCAACGTTCCATGATTTCCCGAAGAAGAAGAGTATCGATAAGGATTTAACCACGCGTGCACTTCTATACCGTGTGCGTGTTCAATAAGAAATCCCAACGGACTCCAACCCGGGTCTGCTCCGCGTACCGAAGAAATGTACTGACTCCAAGGCTCGCTCGGCAAGTTAGAACGATAAAGCGCATCGTGCATTGGTCTTACTTGGAAATATATCGCGTTGAAGTTAGCCGCTTCCAAACGGTCGAGGATAGCGAGTAGTTCATTTTGTTGAGTAGTGCGCGCTGCTGCACGAGCCGCTTCGTTATTTCCTGTCGGCGCAGGCACTGTAACCGACGGCCAATCCAACCTCCAAGCGGTAGTAAGCCATACAGCACGAACTTCGCGTTTTGGTTGTTGTTGAGAGTATAAAAGTGTTTGTGAACAAACAGCAATTAATAATAGTAGAAATATACGTTTCATTTTTGGTTTGATTTTAAAGGGTAGAGACGCGGCATGCCACGTCTCTGCTAATTTATCGATGTACTTTTAGTGTTTTTGTATCGTTTCCTGAGTTTACTCTTACAAGATAAACGCCTCTGGCGTAACTCATCATATCAAGCGTCAAAGTATGCATTCCTGTGCCTAATAATCCATGTACTTGCCTGCTAATCAAACTACCGGTAAGCGAATAAATTTCAACGGTAACGGTATTGTTTTCCGGCTGATTGATTACCAAATTGGAAACACCATCAGAAACGCGGTAAACAAAACTGAAAAATTCCGATACATTAATTTCAGGCACTGACACCGGCGGTTCTGCGAGAAGATGAACCATAATTGTATCCGACCAACCTGTACTTCCTTCATCATCAGTAAATGCTCTCAATCGCATATACCAAATGCCTTCACTCAAATTTTCGTATGTAACTCTATAGACGAGACCGCCAACTACTTCCTCCGACCTTCCGGGAGGACGTGTAGGAAAATTCGGGGCTGACGACAAGTGAACAATAAAACCTCTTGACCTTTGCTGTTCCCAAACAACCTCAATATCTGTTCCGAAAATAGTATCTCCATCAGCAGGCGAAATAATAGTCGGTACAGGAAATGGCAATGGGTCAGCAATCGGAGTAGAAAAATAAGTAAATTCCGTTCTAAGCGGACGTCCTTGATGCGTTGCTCTTACACGAACATAGTAAGTATTGGACTGTTCCAAAATTCCGCTTGGTATCGCAAACGAAGTTGCTGTAGTATTTACAGTGTGAATTATTTCATCAAAGTTGATAAATTTCGATATTTCGAGTGTGTAATTTACTCCTGCACCAAGATTTGTCCATGTAATTGTCGGAGTCAGCGATTGGTCAAAAGCTCCTCTGGCAGGTGCGATAACTCTAAATTGAGGAGTTGTCGTACCGCTGAAAGAACGTACTTCTGAAACTGAAACAGGCGCATTTGCCTTCATGGATTTCACTCGCCAATAGTAAGTTGTATTCGGTCTAATATTAGTTTGAAGTGCCAAGCTGAAATTCGGAACCGTGGTTTCGCGCGAAGCAATCGGTCGTTCAAAAGCTCTGTCCTCGGCTATTTGCCAAACATAAAAATCAGCTCCGGTTGCATCCCATGTGAATATTGATGTCGCTCCGCTTCTTTGCTGTAACAACGGTGCAGCTCCCGGAATTGGCACATCTGTTTGGCCATCTGTCGGAAAAGTTAATACTGCCTGTGGAACGGTTGCTACACTTTCACCATACACACGCGGTGGAAACAAGTTTCCGAAGCGGTCGTAAACGGCTACGGCAATTCTGTGTGTCGAGGCATTTATTCCATCACGCAGGACGAAGCTTGTTGTGTAACTCACTCCTTGCAAATATCTCGGTGATGCAAAAACTCTCGCATCATCACGGTTAGCAATTGGCACGGCATAAATGGCAAAACGCACATAGGGAACGCCAACTCGTGTATGATTCCAAGTTACCTCTTGTCCCGATACATTCAAATTTGTAACCAAATCTTGTATCGGAGCAGGCTTCCAGCCGTAAATAGCTGTCAAAGCAGGAAATTGAAACGGAGCTTCTAAAAATGCGTCAAAGGTTGTTGGCAAATAACTGCCAAAGCGAAAATGCACCGTACCTGCCGTTCCGCTTCGGTCGGCATCGCGAGTTAATTGCAGTTGATTGAGAATTTCGGGAGTAGAAAAGCGCGGTTCACTAGTTCTTCCTGCAACATGGCTCGTATTACTCGAAAAATGATGTCTTCCGAAGTGGTTGGATATTTCTGCCCACCAATCGTTAACTAATCTGAAAGACGGACTTGGATTACCGCCATCTCTGATATCCCAATATATTTGCGGTGAAATAAAATCGATTGAGCCATCGTAAAGCCATGCCACCGGACTGGCGGAAAGTTGGGCGCGCTGCCAATCTTGCCCCGACGGACAAGGTCTGATACCGTATGAGTGCGCTATGTGCGTTAGACCGGTGCCAAGTGCCACACCTGCGGGACTAATACCCCAAACAACTTCCGGTCTCACTTTGTTAATACGAGCTTGTACATCGCGCACCATTTGGTTTATGTTGTCTATTCTCCAATCCTCTATATTCTCAAAATTGTTTGGGTTATGAGCGATAAACTGTGCTTGGTCTCGCGTGCCGGTATTGCTCACATAAAAATAATCATCAAACACAATACCATCCACATTGTAATGAGTGATAATGTCTTCTACTATATCAGCTATCCGTTGGCGTACTGCGGGTATTCCGGGATTGAGAATTACAGGTCGAGTTCTTGTTCCATCATTAGCAACACGGATATCGTAGTCCAACAGCCATTCGGGATGCGTATTTTCGTAATCGTTTGGCAAATCACTACTCCAATCCCAATTTGGGTCAGTGGAATATCGATACGGATTTAACCACGCATGCACTTCGATACCGCGTGCGTGTGCATGCTCAACAAGAAAACCAAGCGGACTCCAGCCCGGGTCTGCACCGCGCTCAGAAGAAATCCATTGACTCCAAGGTTCAGGCTGAGCAAGTCTCGACTTGTAAAAAGCATCGCTCATTGCTCTTACTTGAAAATATATCGTATTGAAATTGGCTTCTTCCAAGTTATTCAGGATGCCAAGCAACTGATTTTTTTGCTGATTACGAACTGTTTCACGAGCAACCTCGTTGAGTATTGTTACTCCATCTTCTTCACAAATTATCGGTGCTGGCACTCTGACTGCGGGCCAATCTAATGCCCAAGCTGTAGTAAGCCACACAGCACGAACATCACGTTTCGGCAATTCCCAAGCATGTAAAGTTGTTTGTAAACAAACAGCGACCAATAGTAGTACAAATGTACGTTTCATTTTTGCGTTTAAAATTAAAAATTAAAATATTAGCGAGCGCATGGCATACCCATGCACCCAACTTTATTATCATCGATGCACCTTCAGTGTTTTTGTATTGTGTCCTGAGTTTACTCTTACAAGATAAACACCTCTGGCGTAATTCATCATGTCAAGTGTCAAAGTATGCATTCCTGTACCTAATAATCCATGTGCTTGTCTGCTAATCAAATTGCCGGTAAGCGAATAAATTTCAACGGTAACGGAATTGCTTTCCGACTGATTGATTACCAAATTGGAAATGCCATCGGAAACACGGTAAACGAAACTGAAAAATTCCGACACATTAATTTCCGGCACTGACGAGGGTTTTTCCGTGAGATAAACCGTAATTATTTCTGAGAAATCAGTATTTCCTCCATCATCAGTAGCTGCACTCATTCGCATATACCAAATGCCTTCGTTTAAATTTTCGTATGTAACACTACGAACAAAACTATGGACTCTTTCTTCCAACCTTCCGGGATTACGAGTAGGGAAAGTCGGGTCTGACGACAACTGAACAACAAAACCTCTTGACCTTTGCTGTTCCCAAACAACATCAATATCTGTTCCGAAAATAGTATCTCCATCAGCAGGCGAAATAATTGTCGGCACAGGAAATGGTAGAGCCGGTGCAAGCTGAGTTGAAAAATAAGTAAATTCTGTTCTAAGCGGTCGTCCTTGATGCATTGCTCTTACACGAATGTAATAAGTGTTCGACTGTTCCAAAATTCCGCTCGGTATTGCAAATGAAGTGGCTGTCGTAGTTTCAGTGCGGAGTATTTCATCAAAATTGATAAATTTCGATAGTTCGAGTGTGTAATTTACTCCTGCACCAAGATTTGTCCATGTAATTGTTGGAGTCAGCGATTGGTCAAAAGCTCCTCTGGCAGGTGCGGTAACTCTGAATTGAGGAGTTGTCGTACCACTGAAAGAACGTACTTCAGAAACTGAAACAGGCGCATTTGCCTTCATGGATTTCACTCGCCAATAATAAGTTGTATTCGGTCTAATATTGGTTTGAAGTGCCAAACTGAAGCTTGGAACTGTGGTTTCGCGCGAAGCAATTGGGCGCTCAAAAGCTCTGTCCTCGGCTATTTGCCACACATAAAAATCAGCTCCGTTTGCCTCCCATGTGAAGATTGACGTAGCTCCGCTTCTCTGTTGTAATGACGGTGCTGCGCCCGGAATTGGCACATCTGTTTGGCCATCTGTCGGAAAAGTTAATACTGTCTGCGGAATGTTTGTCACACTTTCGCCAAATACGCGAGGCGGAAATAAATTTCCGAAACGGTCGTAAACGGCTACAGCAATTCTGTGTGTTGATGCACTTATTCCATCGCGCAAAGTGAAACTTTTCGTATAACTCACTCCCTGTAAATATCTCGGTGATGCAAAAACCCTCACACCGTCGCGGTTAGCGATTGGCACAGCATAAATGGCAAAACGCACATAGGGAACACCAACCCGCGTATGACTCCAAGTTACTTCTTGTCCCGATACATTCAAATTTGTAACCAAATCTTGTATCGGAGCAGGTTTCCAGCCGTAAATGGCTGTCAAAGCAGGAAATTGAAACGGAGCTTCTGCCATGGCTTCAAACATTGTTGGCAAATAACTGCCAAAGCGAAAATGTACCGTACCTGCCGTTCCGCTACGGTCGGCATCGCGCGTTAATTGTATCTGATTGAGAACTTCGGGAGTAGAGAAAACAGGGTTGCTAGCATTTCCTCCATTGTGGCTCGTATTGCTCGAAAAATGATGTCTTCCGAAGTGGTTGGATACTTCCGACCACCAATCATTGATTAGTCTGAAATTATTACCCGGAGGACCGATAGACCAATATATTTGCGGCGAAATATAGTCAATTGAACCATCGCGAAGCCACGCTATCGGACTGGCAGAAAGTGAAGCACGTTGCCAATCTTGTCCCGACGGACAAGGTCTGATACCGTACGAGTGCGCTATGGTTGTATGATTCGTGCCAAGTGCCACGCCTGCGGGACTAACACCCCATACGACTTCCGGTCTGACTTCCTTAATGCGAGCTTGTACATCGAGTATCATCTGGTTTATATTGTCTATTCTCCAATCAACCCTGCTTAAATTGTTAGGATTATAACTCTCAAACTGCAATTGGTCCATTGCGTTGGTTGTTCCGCTTACATAAAAATAATCGTCAAACACAATGCCATCTACATTGTAGTTCGTAATAATATCCTCTACTATATCAGCTATCAGCTGTCTTACTTCGGGTATTCCGGGATTGAGGATTGTCACGAAAGGACGAGAATTGTTTGAGTGTACATAGTCCAATATCCAGTGAGGATGCGTTACAGCATAGTCGGTCGGTAACATTCCATGATTTGACTCCGAAGAAGAATATCGGTACGGATTTAGCCACGCATGCACTTCGATACCACGCGCGTGTGCGTGCTCAATAAGAAAGCCCAAAGGACTCCAGCCCGGGTCGGCACCACGTTCTGAAGAAAGAAATTGACTCCAAGCTTCACCCGGCAAGTTAGAACGATAAAATGCATCACTCATTGTTCTTACTTGGAAATATATGGTGTTGAAGTTAGCTGCTTCCATACGATTGAGAATGTTCAGCAACTGTGCTTTTTGTTGATTACGAGCTGTTTCGCGAGCAACCTCGTTGAGTATTGTTACTCCATCTTCTTCACAAATTATCGGTGCTGGCACTCTGACTGCGGGCCAATCTAATCCCCAAGCAGTAGTAAGCCATATAGAACGAACATCACGCATCGGCTGTTGACGAGCGTATAAGGTTGTTTGCAAACAAACAGCGATTAACAATAGTAAGGATATACGTTTCATTTTAATTTTTTTTTATCTATGTATTTTTAATGTTTTTGTATTGTTTCCGGCATTTACCCTTACAAGATAAATACCTCTGCGTAAACCGGTCATGTCGAGCATTATTTGGCTCGTTCCGATATTTAATCCATGCACTTGCCTGTCGAGTAAACTGCCGGTAAGCGAATAAATCTCAACAGTAGCCGAATTGCTTTCCGCTTGATTAATTACAAGCTCAACCATGCCTTCGGAAACGTGATGAATGCGTAAAAAGTCCGCTACCGTATGTTCCGGTATCGACGTTTCCGTTTCGAGATGAATCGTAATTACTTCTGACCATGCTGTAAGTGCTTGGCTTGTAACAAAAGCCCTTACACGAAGATAATAAGTACCTGCAGTCATATTACGGAAAGTTGTGTTGAAATCGTTGAATTCGACAGTACTTGCATGCACTCTGTTTGGAGCACGTGCCGAGAAATCAGGATTGTTTGCCAATTCAACACGAAAACCTCTGGATATTTGCTCCTGCCAGCTAACTGCAACTTCATTTCCGTGAATAACTTCTCCGTCAGTAGGCGAAACAAGCACAGGCACAGACACGTCTGCGCCTTCGGTAGTAAATTGCATCCGCGACGAAGTAACTCGTATTACTCCTAATTCGGTTCTTACGCGAGCATGATAAGTGGTAGCAATTCTTAACACTCCGGGCGGTATAGTTGCACTTGTTGTTTGCACAGTATCCGCATGAAGTATATTGCTGAAATCGGCTTGCATCGAGATTTCGAGCGTATAAGACGCGCCGTCACCAATGCTTGGCCATGTAATTTCAGGTGTCAGCGACACATCCGTATCTCCGGAAGCAGGTGTAAGTATTTGAAATTGTATGCCGTAAAAAGAGCGTACTTCCGAAACAGAAACAGGCGCATTTGCTCTAATGGACTTTACTCGCCAATAATAGGTAGCACCTCCTCTGATATTGCTTTGGAAACCCAAATTGAAATTCGGAGTTGTGGTTTCGCGCGAAGCAATCGGTCGTTCAAAATCTCTATCTTCCGCTATTTGCCAAACATAAAAATCAGCTCCGTTCGCTTCCCATGTGAACATAGAAGGAATAATCACATCTTGTTGATTATTTGCCGGATATGTTAGTTGCGCAGGTGCAATTGTAGCTTCGCTTTCGCCATGTACACGCACCGGAAATAAATTGCCGAAACGGTCGAAAACAGCTACACCTATTCTGTGTGTTGACGCGCTTATTCCGGAAGGTAAAGTGAAAGTTGTTGTATAGCTAACTCCTTGTAAAAATCTTGGCGAAGTGAAAGCATCCGCATCGTTGCGATTGGCATTCGGTACAGCATAAACAGCATAACGCACACCAAATTCGCCAACAGGTGTATAATTCCAAGTTACGTTTTGTCCTGATACATTCAAGTTTGTAACCAAACCTTGTACCGAAGCAGGTTTCCAGCCAAAATTAGCGGTCAAAGCGCGATAACGATATGGACCAGCTACCAGCGCATTATATACACTTTGCGAAACTGCATTGGTGGTACGGAAAAATACAGCGCCTGTTACACCGTTGAGGTCTTCATTTTGATTGACTATTACCTGATTAACTAATTCGTTCGGTACATTGATAGTACCAAATCTGCTGTCAAAAGATTTTGTATTACTTGAAAAAAAATGTCTGCCGAACTGATTGGTTACCCTTGACCACCAAGCGGCTATTGCTTCGTAATCAGTAGCAGGTCCGGAGCCAATAGGCCAATATATTTGTGGTGAAATATAGTCGATTGTACCTCGTCTAAGCCACATTACCGGGTCGCTGGAAATATCACCGTACTGCCAATCGCTTCCGGGCGAAGGCTCAACACCATGTCCTGCCGCTACAGCTGGGTTGGAAGATGCTACACCTGCCGGACTAACACCCCATTGTACCCAAGGACTAATGCTGTTGATGCGTTCTTGTACAAGACGTATCATTTCGTTTACATTCTCGCGTCTCCATTCTGCTCTGCCAAATCCATGAGGATTATAAGCGTCAAATTGTGCTTGGTCCATAGCATCGGTTGTTCCGCTTACATAGAAATAATCGTCAAACACAATGCCATCCACATTGTAGTTCCTGATAATATCTTCTACTATATCAGCTATACGCTCCTTTACTTCGGGTATTCCGGGATTGAGGATTGTCATGTAGGGACGGGAATTGTTTGAGTGTACATAGTCTAATATCCAATGAGGATGCGAAACTGCATAGTCATTGGGCAAGCTGTTAAAAAAAGTAGCGGAAGACGTAGAATATCTGTAAGGATTTAGCCACGCATGCACTTCGATACCGCGTGCATGTGCATGCTCAATAAGAAAACCAAGCGGACTCCAGCCCGGGTCGGCACCGCGCACGGAAGAGAGCCAGTGACTCCAAGGCTCGAAGCTTGACCGATAAAAAGCATCGCTCATTGGTCTTACTTGGAAATATATCGTATTGATATTAGCAGCGTCCAGTCTATTCAGAATACTAAGTAAAGAATTTTTCTGATGATTGCGAGCTGTTTCGCGAGCGGCTTCGTTAGTAATTGTTACTCCGTCCGGAGCAAATGTCGGAGCAGGTACTCGCGCTCCTCCTGTGGGCCAATCCAACGTCCAAGCGGTAGTTAGCCACACGGCACGAACATCACGTTTCGGCGGTTGCTGAGAAAATAAAACTGTTTGTAAAAAAACAGCGACTAAGAATAGTAAAAGTATACGTTTCATTTTTTTCGTTTCTGACTATAAGATTTTGTAAAAATGCGAATTTAAGTTATTTAGAAAAATCATGCAGAGTTGAAGCGTGCTCCAACTCTGCATGATTGAATGAATTTAGAATAATCTCGTTGGTGTGTTATTTACCGAAACACCCAAAACTTCTACTCCCAAAAGAACTGGTTCAATATTGTTTGTAGTAGGATTGAAGCGATGAATACCGGTAGGAACTTGCTCGGGATTCGCCGAACGTAAACCGAAATAAACATTACCGGTTGCGCGGTCTAATGCCAGCTGAGTTATTGCCAAAGGCTCATCTGCTGTGCCTTCTCCTCTTCCGGATGCAACTATCGGCACTACACTGTGTCCGCCCGCAGTTGTGAGCCTAAACGGTAGCAAGGTGGCAGAATTTGTGATTCCTTCCATTTGTGATAGCGTAGCGCGATACAAACCATCGATAGCACCATCGATGCTGTAAACCGTAAAATACATAAATCCTCTTTGGCTATCCCATGCAAAAGACCTCGTATGCGGGACATTTCCCAATACGCGACCGGATGATGGTTCAGGATGTCCTGATGCCGGAGGTGTTGACGCAAAAATATCACTCTCTACAAAACGGAATACTCCCGTTGCATTCCATCTTTTACCCCACCACCAAACATCGTTTACTTTCAGGAAACCTGAATTCATCGCGCCGTAAGGAAGTACATAGCTTAGCATTGGAACTTGTGTGTTTCGCACAAACCAAGGAATGTCATGAGAATCTAACCTGTACGGGAACGTTACGTTACGAGCACTGAGAGGCAGTCTGACTATTCCCGTATTTCGGTTGGTAAAGTACAAAAAGTTACCATCTATATAACCATCAAAAGGATTGTTGAAAGCATGTCCGACATTGTGCATCACACGTTCTACTGTCGAGCCATCGCTTGACATCACCCTGATTTCTCCATCGCCCATATTATGAAACTCCGAATCATCCACAAAGGTAAAGCGTGTACCTGCATTCAAAAGATAAAGTTGCTGCAAGGGCTCGTGGAACAAGATATTTATCGGTGTTCTGCCTGCCGAAACACCCATATCGAAAGGCAGGACGTGTATACCTTCAGCTGTTACTCTATCTCCGTTTGGTTTTATCTCAAAGTCAGGTAATTTAAGTGCCATAATATTTCTGTTTCTTACTGCAAAATACAAAGTCGGTACTTCGCTGTGATAGGCAATCGGTATGTTTACTCTACCTTCTTGCAAAAGACGGTCGCCAAGTCGTACTTGCAAGCGCACCTGTTGCGACCCGATGTTTCCGAACACCAAGGCACCCGGATTATCATCAGCAAATGTATAAGGCTGTCCGGCAGCAAATTCTACTCCATCTATATCCGTTGTTCTTGCAGGGAAAAACCAAGTGAATTCTGCAGGTAAATTTCGCGGATTAGGTAAATCTACCGAAAGGCGTACAGGAGTAGTTTTATCCAACACTATATGCATACCGCCTTCTATCGGGTCAACCGTCAAAATCGGCACGATATCTTGAATCAGGATAGGAAGACGTTGGCTTCGTTCACCTACTGTGAGCGTTACATTGTGAAGACCGGCAACAGAGAAGTAATGAACAACCGTGTCGTTTCTTCCGGCTGTTACAATCGGACTTCCGTCTCCGAAATCCCACGTATGCTCGCCTGTCAGTCTCGAACGGCTGACAAAGCCAATGTTCGAGTAAATATAAAACGTAGAACGAAATTCCTCATCAACAACCATGTAAGTAAAATCCACATCCGGCACCGGCAAAGGTTGCGCTTCCGGTATGTTGTCGATACAACTGATTGTGAAAAATCCGACAAGAACAATCAAAAGATACTGTTTGATATATTTTTTTGTTTTCATACTGATTTATTTTTAAAAAGTTAGTTTATGTCTATTAATCTCTCTTCCGTTAGACCAAACACGCCGTGATTGTCATATATGCGCATTCGGGCATTTATTCTGAAAGTTTGTCTGAAAGTCACTTCGTAGTTGCCATCGCGACGTTGAATCAACCTTTGAAAAGGAAGTGCGTTGAACATTGAATCTAATTCGAAAGGCGGTATTGTTCTTCCTATCAGCTCACCAGTTATTGTATCTACTTGATTTGCCGGGAAACGATATATATAACGACCCGGATTTCGAGCAAAGGTAGAGTCCGTAAACAGTTCTTTAAATTCATCCCCAGTAAACTCTGTCAATCCATCTACAAACAATCGTCTCCAATCATCAAAAACCATTAGTCTGTAAAGCGAATCTCTGAACCACTCCATAACAGGTCCTCCGAAACGGTTTGTGTCTCCGAAATGGAGCTCCAACAAACTGTCAGATTGTTCATTGAATTCTCCCGGATGTACCCAGTCAATCGGAAACAACGTACGGTCTACCGGAAATGCTGCATGAAGGCGAAAAGCACGAACCGAATCATTCCACATATCTTTATCATGATAAAAACGTGCTGCCATTTGCGGAATACGTACTCTTGTTTCTATAACAGAACGAAGTGCGAACTGAGTTACCCATGGAGAGAATAAATCTCTTTCTTCTATTCGGGTAAGGTCGTGCCATACTTCCAAATAGCGAACTTCAGCTCCGGCTACAGTATGATAATAGTCTACCATGAAAGGCATATAGCCACCAGCTCTCACCACACTACCCGCGGGCTCCCAAAATGCTTGCGGACCTACTCTGCCTACATTCAAATGTTCATCAAAGAAATCATGTTTTGCACATCCCCACAAAATGGCGGCGACAAACAAGGATACAAATATATACTTTATTGTTTTCATATTATTATATGTTTATACGTTCTAAATAATTATTATACTATCTTACTATTGCATACATCCATGGAATATTGTCAGCACTTTGAGCCTTTCCGCTTCTATTTTCCGCCCAAATCATGCGTCTTCTCAACCAATCGCGGTCGCGGAAAGCTCCCAAGCGTTCTAATTCTCTCGCATTATATCTCTCTTCCGTTTCCGGGTCGTAGTTTATGCGATGTACCCACGCATTGGGCGAAAGAGGCACACTGTTGCCAAAATCGGTCTCACTCATCCATGATGTGAATAAATTAAACGGACGGCGCAACGAATAGGTTGATGTTGCCGCAGGATGGTTCCAAAAATCTGCATAATTGAAAAGAGTACCTACTCCACTATGGATTCCTCTTACAGTATATACTTCGTGAACACCAGTAGGAGTTTCATATCTTATTCCATTGCTTGCGCTGCTGAAATTGTAACGGCGCATATCTGTCCACTGTTCGGGCTGCAGAAACATGGCTACATATTTTTGCTGCATCAAATGAGCAATAGTAAAACTTCCGGCATTTAAACGCACTTCAAAGAAGCGGTCGAAACGTTCTCTTGGAGTGTTTCGGTAACCGGGATGCCCGGGAGGAAACTGTGACCCGTGCAAACATGAACCATCATCCGAAGTAATAACACGCAAGCGTTGCATGTTGTAAAGTGTAGCTCTTCTTGTCGTTTCATAAGCAAGAACTCTCTCTCCTGCCCAATATTGCGCTTCGGCTTTTATAAACAACAATTCTTCGTGCAACATCAAAGCGATATATCCATCGTTTCGAGTAAAAGGATTGTATCCTAACGGAGCATGAAAATCAGGAAAATTGGTTACCCGCATCGTAGGGTCCATACCGAAATTGCTTTCGAGATGACGCATGGCAGTAGAAAGTGAAGGCGCCATGTCATGAATTCCGGCACCTCCTCCGGTTGGCAAGGTACGCGGCGTCATTAACTGTGTTGCACGCGGGTCAAGGGCAAACATACGATTCGTATTTGGAACTCTATATGCTCCCAATATGCCATGCATGAAAAATGTAGTTGGAATAGCGGTATTCAGCGCATTTTGACGTCTTTCCCAGTTATTGAGACGAGGTCTTGCCGGTCCCCACGGATTAACACTTTCTTCCGGACCTACACCTGGATAATAATAGCGTGGCTCTTGCCAGTTGGGGTCTTCCAATGCTGCCCTGGCATAAGCTACAATCCTATTTGCCGTCTCCGGCGTATTATCCCAGTTTGGCAATTTACGTAACCATAAACGAGCACGCAAGGCTTTTGCAAATGCGCCCCATCTTCCCATATCACCTCCGTAAATACGGTCTATGCTTCGAGTGATAGGAAGATTGCGGGGACTGTTTACCCACGCCGGGTCGCCAAAGCGTTGTACCAAGTACTCTGCCTCTTCAAACATCCAATTGTAGATGGATGCTTGTGTATCGAAACGAGGTGTAGTGTATTCCCAAGCTTGTTCATGCGGCATATCGCCGAATGCATCGGTAGTAAGCATGGTGGACATCAGTCTAATGGTACGCCCAATCAACTCATAGTTTCTCGCGCCCTGTTCTTGTGCCATATCTATCATTCGCTTATTGTTCATGCCTATGTCGAAGAAATGCCTGCGCCACTGCGGATGACGGTTTATATTTATAAAATCCCAACCTTGTCTGTAAGGATAACTTCCTATTTGGCTGTTACCCGTAGTAGTAATCATTTGCGCCAAATAAGCACCGTATTCGGAATGGTCGTACACTAGTTGCGCCGCATAAAAAAGAATCGGAGGCAATGCTTGGTCCAACGTGAGATTAGTCGGATTGTCCGGGTCTCTGTTTATGTCCAAAAAGTCTTCACACGATGTAGTCATAAACATAAGCGGCAAAGCTAATAATATATACTTAATATTTTTCATCTTTTTTTATCGTTTTTACTTGTTAATTAAAAATTTATGAATTAAAAAGTTGCTGTTACTGCTAAATTGAAATTTCTTGTACGCGGTACGGGGAAATTGTCAAAACCCATCGCGCCGGCACCTCCTCGAGTTACGTCTGCATTATTAGTTGGGTCAGAGCCTGTGTATCTGGTTAGCATAAACAAGTTGCTTCCCGTAAAATTAACACGCAAAGATGATAACTGCGTTGTATTCAAATGCCTTGCAACATCGTATCCTAAAGTTACAAAATTCAATCGAATAAACGAACCATCTTCTATAAAGTTCGTACTTATAGCAGCAAAATAGTTGGTTATTATCTGGTGGTCGATTGTAATAGGTGTTGTGTTTTGCACGTAAGTTCCACCATCTTGACGTATCACACCATCAAATACTACCTGTCTGCCTCGGTAGTGCTCCAAAAATCTGCTGTTCCCATTGCTTACAAGTCCGCGTCCGGTAACATTTACCACATCGCCACCTAAGCGTCCATCAAACAAGAATGACAAACTGAATCCTCTGTAATTAAATGTATTAACCAAACCTGCCGAAAATATAGGCTCGCGGTCTCCGATATAACCTCTACTGTCCGGATTAATCATGGGCAAACCGCTTCCTGCCTCAACAAGGACTTGTCCTGCATCGTTGCGCATATAATCTGTACCTAAAAGCGAGGTTAAAGACTGACCTACTATCGGTGAAGCAAAGATATTACCCTCTCGGTGAATTTCAAGGTCTGTTAAATCCTCCGGCAAACTCATTACTTTGCCGCGATTCAAACCCCAGTTGAAATCAGTTGTCCAGCTGAAATTTCTATTGGTAATAATGTCTTGTCCCCAAGTGATTTCTATACCGTGATTGCGCACAGAACCTTCGTTGCGTGTCTGCAAAATGTATCCCGATGCCGGCGATACGCGCACGGTTAGAATTTGGTTATCTGTTCTAACAGAGTAGTAAGCCAAATCCAAACGAGTTCTATTGTTGAAGAAACGAAGGTCTGCGCCAATTTCCCACGAATGCGACATTTCGGGCGCTAAGTCTCTAGCCGCTGCCGTCAAAGCAGGAGCAAGACCCCAACCGCCATCGGGAAAGTTTACAAACTGTAGATTTCTGCGCTCGAACAAGAAATTCTGCTCAGGCGATTTACCTACCATAGCATAGTTACCGCGAAGCCTTCCGAAGTTAAAGAAATCGCTTGAAATTCCAAGCAGTTCAGAGAATGTTAAACCGCCAGTAACAGATGGGTAAAAATACGGATTGGTAAGGATGGTAGAAGACCAGTCCCAACGCCCGGTAACTTCTAATGACGCAAGACCTCTCAGGTATTCACCGCGGATTGAACCAAAATGTCCAAACAGGTTTCTATGGGCACGTGAAACTGTACGGTCGCCCGCTACCATAAAGTTAGGGTCTGTGTTTGCCATACTGAACGTTCCGGGAAGTACGAAGTTTCGTCCTCTCTGTCCTTTAGAAATACTTTGTCTCATTTGCAAATCCGAACCGCCCATCAAATCAATGCTGAAATCTCTCGGCAACTCAACAGTGTACATTACCAGCATATTCGCAAAAAGCATTTCGCTACGACTGGAACTTGTTGCAAAACCACCAAACGCATTAGCTACTTGGTCTAGCTCAAAAATACCCCCTCCAAATGTCATTGCAGCCAAATCGGCTGTGGATAGGTGGAACAAGTCGTTGTCATAATCATAAAACATTCCCGGAAACGCCAACTGCCATGCCGCAAAATCATGCTGGTGCTGCGCTGCAGCTATATCGAACGCTTCCCATGCTCTTCTTTGTGTATCAGTCATACCCGGATGTCTCTCAAACGGCGGCGGTGTCGGTGCTACCGGCGGTCTCAAATCATGTGTCTGACTTCTATCCCAGCGCGGAACTGTGTACGACCATGAGTTTGTATTGGTAACATCGTAGCTTATACGTCCAATTACTTGAAGATTGCGAATGGGTGTCCAAGTAGCCGAAGCATTCCACAAATTACGCAATCTGGTAGTCTGTGCATCATCCATGTGCCGTCCGAACAGCGGACTTGTACGAGAGCTGAATTTCTCCAAGTCACTATGGGCAGGACGACGCGGGAAGTTGGTGCCGGGTATTCTGTAATTTCTAATATCATCATTGATAGGCCAACTATATACACCTACCATTCCGGGGTTTGCAGTAGTCCCAAATCCACGCGAAGTAGTTTCTACGATATTGGAGCTTATCGTGATAGAAAGCGTTTCGAAAGGTTTGAACGTTCCTCGCATCAACAAACCTGTTCTGTTTCGGAATTCGTTCGGCACAATACCTTCATGTCTGTGATGGTTTGCCGAAGCAAATGCTTGAAATTTTTCTGTACCGCCTGTCAAGCTGAAATCGTAACGCTGGAAAAGACCTGTTTGCAGGAAATTCCTAACATTGTCAAAAACCTGCTCGCCATCTCTCAACGGAGGTCCCCAACCGCCAGTTACTGCTCTATCGGCATGAAATCCTCGTCCTCCGGGCGCGTAAGTAGTTTGCAATCTTTCCAAGCGAGTAGGTTGCTGCCATTCCCAACTTGTGCTGGCTGTTGCAGTCAATCTTCCTGCTTGTCCTTGCCTGGTTGTAATCATAATTACACCGTTAGCGGCAAGCTGTCCATAAAGTGCAGAAGCTGCTGCACCTTTCAAAATTGTAATGTTTTCAATGTCGCTCGGATTGATGTCGAGAGCAGCCGATGCTCCTCCCAAGATAGGTGTACCATCCAATACAAACAAAGGCTCGTTGCTGTGAGCCGGGTTGATAGACGAAACACCTCGAATAAGTACTTGTGTGCCTGCGTTGGGCGAGCCGCTTGCGTTGGTTACGTTCAGACCGGCAACTCGACCCTGCAGGGCGTTTACAAAGTTCGCCTGCTGACCTTCAGTTACAACATCCGAACTCACACTTTGAACAGAGAAGTTCAGTCTGGTTCTTTCTCGGGCAACACCCATTGCACTTACCACTAACTCATCCAACACCTGAGCATCTGTCTGCAAGGTTACATTCAGTACGCTGGTAGCAGCAGTAACTCTGTGCGTTTGTGAAGTCAACCCTACGAAAGAAAAAGATAGAGTTGAATTTTCCGGAACGGAAATAGAATACCGTCCATCGAAGTCCGTAATTACCCCCGTTGCTGTTCCTTGCACTTGTACTGTGGCTCCGATTACGGGCTCGCCCATATCATCTCGTACAACACCGGTAATAGTTTGCTGTGCTAAAATAGCAACAGGTAAAACGAACAAAAAAAGTAGAATACACGCTTTTTTCATGTCACATCCATTTTTGAGTTTTGATTTGTTTTAATTTAATTATTTTATTTATTTTGTTTTATTGTTTAAAGGATGAAAATTAAAAAACTTCCTTCCTCTATGAGAATGCATTTAATGCCTTGATGGTCTTTGTTTTTTCATCATTCCTTGCTCTTTCCATGCACAAAACATGTCCCATAGCAGGCAAAACAGGGCGCAAGATAAAACCATTTTTTTGATTATCGGATTTTTTTAAACTTGTTTATTGATTATAAACAAACGCTTGCTTTTATTAACAGCGCAAATCACGAGCTTTGGTTTTGATTGTTTTACAACACCAGTATTAAAAAGAACATCTTTTTGTAACCGCCGACAAATGTACAAAAAATGTTGATATGTACGCAAAAAAATATTTGTTTTTTTCAAAAAATTTTTGACTTGCTTTTTAAAATATTGTATAACAGAAGTGTCCGGCAATATAATTAAGCCTCGTATTCGCATAGCAAACGGTATCTGTTCTAAAAAATCGAATGTCCTGCGGACAAAACACACTTTAATGTTTTGTTTGAGAAAAATTTAAACCGGCTTCAAAAACCTGCCGATTTTTGGTTCAAAAAACCGACTGTAAAACTAAAATTCGTGTTTTATTTTTAAAATAATCTAAAAACAAGCATGCACATTAGAAAATAGCAAAAATTTTATCTAAATTCGTGCCCTTAAATGAGGGGAAATTCTTTCTCAGTTTTAAAAATGCGTGAGAAAAGCAACTCCAACTGCTTTGTACGGCTTTATTATCCATAATTTTGGTTTTTGCTTTCATTCATTGGCTTTAATTAATGTCTTGATTTTTTAATAACAACAAACATAAAAATATAATCAAAATGAAAATCAATTGTTTTATCCCTTTTCAGAGTGCTGAGCAAGTTGCTGACACGGTAAAGTGTTTGAAGTCGTCAAATCTTGTTCACAAAATTTTTCTCCTTGCCGAAGGCGGAGTAGTTGCTAATGTTGAAGGTTGCGAGAGTATTTCGATAGATTCGCTTACTTCGACGAGTACAATCAAGGCTATCGCTGCAAAAGCTGATGCGCCTTACACGCTGATTTATACTAAATCAGACGATTTGGTTTTCGGATATTTCGCACTTGACAGAATGTTGAGAATTGCCGAGGATACCGATGCAGGAATGGTTTACGCTGACCATTACAAGATTAAAGACGGTGTAAAAACCAACAGTCCTGTGATTCCTTATCAAAAAGGTGCTTTGCGCGATGGTTTCGATTTCGGTTCTGTGCTATTGTACAAAACTTCGGCTTTGAAAAAAGCAGTTTCCGAAATGACGGCTGATTATCAGTTCGCTGCAATTTACGATTTGCGCCTCAAAGTTTCTCAAACAGAGGAATTGGTACATATCAACGAATATCTGTACACCGAAATTGAACACGACTTGCGTAAAACAGGTGCGAAGCAATTCGACTATGTTGACCCGAGAAATCGTCCTGTTC
>Ga0123352_10002512_pt1 | contig 25629 bp, 14 predicted proteins | sample TergutLab28metaG_FD_89700 | JGI IMG/M metagenome (GOLD analysis project Ga0123352, IMG submission 89700) | Labiotermes labralis P1 segment gut microbial communities from Petit-Saut dam, French Guiana - Lab288 P1 | ecosystem: Host-associated > Arthropoda: Insects > Digestive system > Gut ...
AATAGTGATGTATTAACAGTAGTCAGTAGCTCATATCTCGTAACATTTACTAGGATCTAAGATAGATGTAGCCAGAAGAAATGAATTGTATGCTATTGGAACACTTTTTACTACGCCTGTTTTGTGTGAGTACTAATTCCGGTTCGGCCCTGCGGATGTGCAGTGTTTGGGGAAAGCGGGGCCCGTAAAGGAATATTGTGGAAGTCATAATAAGGAAAGAACACAACGTGTTGTACAGATATATTGCCCGAAATTTGCTTTTCTCGATCAACTTGAAGGAAATTGCCAATCGTACACTTTTAACATCAGGAAGTATAACATTTTTTCATCTCATAATCGTCTGCAAGCCTCTCTGGTACATTCGTCGTTGTTAAATGACCGTTAAATGACCCATGAGACAAAGACTAAATATAATAAGCTGATGTCGATGCTTCTCGTCAGTGGAGAGAATGGAGAATCCACCGAACCTTTCCTGACTCCATGGAACAAAGTCCATATTGCGAAAGTATTTATTACTACTACTACTACTAACTGCAATTGAGTTTCCACTCGGTGGCAGTAGTCCTTACATAATACAGACAAAATGAATAAGAATGAGTATACATATAAGAAACAATACAAAAAAACATAGTACAAACAATACAAAACTCAGTAAGTACAAGTATGCATAGTACCAAAACACCCATAATTGTTACCAGCTGCTTACAGTTCCCCACGAAGCCTTCCCACTAGAGCTTCTTGAATTCAATTTGCATCGTCACATTAGTCTTAAGGATTCCGTGTGCTTTCCTGCCATGAATGCCGATATCTCTCGTCTCTTGTCATGGTAGTTCTGATTTAATTTCAGTTGGGAGAACGTGTTATCCATGAAGTGGCTGGTCGTCGTGTGTTTTGGGCATCAGTATAAGACAAATTTTGAAAGACAAATGAATCGACGAGAGTATGTTAAATATGTGCTTTTAGTGGTGTTGAAATTCGGGACAGGGCGGTAGCATAATTCTCCTTGGTCCAGTCAAGATGAGTTCTGTTTACAATGTTCCTTTGAACCCGTCGACAGTGGCCTTGAAGTAGGTTGTTGGGCACAGTTTCCTGTCTGTTAAGAAACTTTCAGCCATTGTTGGGCAACACCATCTGCGAATGTCTGCTCCATGAAGAATAGCATTGTACACACAGTACGGACAAAAAAATCCATTATTTTGATTAACGTTTGATGCAAACCGTTAGCAGGAACAAGTCTTGTTTTGCACCGATAATTTTACTACATTAATACTGGTAAAAATTCATTCTCGTCCACATTATCATCGAGTGGTGACGCTGTATTTGTCAATTGTTATCGTGGATAATCAGTTTCTGAGCGATGTTACTGTGAATTACGTTAAATCAGTGCTACATTAACAGGACTGTAGATACGATAATTGAGGTGAATAAAGAGGAAGGCAGACACGGCGTCCCTAAGCACGGCCGGCAGCTGTAATGAGGTGTTGCGGCGGATGTAGGTTTTACAAGCGATACAGATACCGTGCTCGGAGAAACGATAAAAGACGCATTGTGTAGTGTGCAGTATGTAAATAGACTTCTTGCCGTAAGTCGTGCTATACACCCGGAAACGATATTCCGTTCTTCTGGGCGATGTCACCCAGACGGATGACTGGTCTTGGTCGAACAGTGCACGGGGAGGTGAAGTAGGCCAGATCGTTGGCACCTGTTTAGCACGGAAGCCAATTTAAGAACCTCAGCACCAAGAGCGAGTTCAAAGGGAAGCGATGACGTAGTCATTTCTTTTCGAGAAAATGTTCCGTTAAAGTTGTGGAAAATATTGTTAGTACGATTGCGTTTAAGAGCTATCCTTGTACAGGCCTGGACAGACACGTCGGGCTTCAGGAGGTTGAGGTTCCCAGAATTTTTAAAGTCGGCATATTAACCATTTAAAGACGAAGCGCAAGCTGCTTTATTTAAAGACCCAATCCGTACCGCGCAGTAAACACTTTTCATCTCGGTTATAAAAACCAATCAGTTTATGGTGTAAGTGGCACAAGTCGCCGTTTGTACTGAGATAAATACAAAACACATGAATGCAGTGAGGGCAGAGCGTGGAATTGTTGAATGTTAAACTTCTTGGTGCATCGCATAACGAGTAGGCTTTAAAAGGTTAAGATGGCAAGGTTTCTTGCCCTACACACCGGCCGGGTTTACTCCCAGGCGACGTCGCTGGTACTCATTTCGGCTAGAGGCCGAGTCGAGTACGTCCCGAAGGATTGTCAGTGAAGAATACGGATGGCCCCATCGGGAATCGAGCCAGCGACCTTCCGTCTAATATCATTGCAATGAGAAATATTAATACAGTTTGTTAGGGCTCGGACTACAGCTTTATTTTGAAGGTTGTAGGAACTTTGCGAAATTTCACTTATCTGGACGTAAGGGAGTAGCGGTAATCCGGAGGCATCTTCCCGACCTTTCATCGTCAAGTTGATTTCTGGATTTACTTTTGACCATTGCCATTGAGTGAAGAGAAGTTTTTGCAGACGTGTGCTTCCAAAGGATTCACTGCGCATGGCCACTGAGCACTGGAAACTTAACAGGTAAATGGAGTTGTAACAGTCAAGAAATGGAACGTGTCCCAATGTATTTCTCCGGTCCGTTATCAGAGTGAGTCTGTCATCGCCGTTTGAAATTAGGCTGCAACAGTTTCAGCTTAACGCCAAACTGTACCGGAGATAATGAGATTGTGGCTGCATACTTGCTTAGGCCCATTAACATGAAAGCGGGTGTTAAGTTCTTGTTTTGAATTTCTTCGGCGTATTCGTTAGCGTACACGGGCTTTCACTTTCTTAGAACAGGGAGTGCATCATATTGTTCAGTCGCATTCCCAGTTTCCTCATTCGAAAGCTATTGTTTGTGAAATATTTCATAGGCAAGGCGATTCGATGCCTGCAGATTGGCATTCATATCATCCATGTGTGGAGTGACGCAAATAGAAGACGTGGGGTTGTACCTCCAGTCAAAATCGCAGCTGTGGAAGAGATTTCTATTTGATTTATAGGTAAAACATTTAAGTAATTAAGTTTATTATTTCAAGCTATAGACACACGAAGTACCGGCCGAATTCGGAGAAGGGAGAAAGTTACGTCTGCTGCACCTTCTGCAATTTAAATTTAAATCATAATTTTAATGTCTCAACCCAGAAATTGATCCATAGCCGTCTTTTCTCATGAAGGGTGTTGTGAAAAAAAAGTTTTGTTTTCTTCATCACGTTTAAGTCGCTTTTCACGAAATTGCGAAAAGCCACTCTTGGATTCGTCGTGTCTCTCTGTCCGCACGGAGCAGCTTGGCTTCAACATGAGGATTTTCACGAAATTTGATATTTGAGTTTTTTTCGAAAATCTGTCGATTAAAATTCAAGTTTCATTAAGATCTAATAAGAATTACGGGTACTTTACATTAACACCTGTGTCTATTTATGGGAATATCGGGCCGAATTCTTGTCAGAATGAGAAATGTTTCGGACAAGAGTTGTAGCAGAAATCAAAATACATTTTTTTGTTCGATTTATCCCCCCCCCTCCCGAAAATCCTGCAGCTTGTGAGATAAACTGGATCAATATGGTAGAGCCATGCAGGCCACAGATGACGATATAAAACGGCGCAGGAAATACGGGATTTACGTGCCGGATAACCAAGGCAAGAATACACACAGTCGTCTTTTGTAATACTTAATTGTTTCTCCATTGCAACAGTGGTTACGTGAACGCGCCGCAGTGTTACGTTATGCGTACCTTGCCTGTGTTGTTCACTCATTAGTTACGTGTATAGTAGGTCTGCATGGCTCTTCTAGCGTGTACACGTGGGAACATGAAATCAGCATTACACTTTGAAGGTATGTGACTCGTATCTTGAAATTAACCGTAACCTACGCAGGTTAAGCTGTGCGCTGTTTCAGGAACTGCATTCATGTAGATAAAAATTTTTCCTTCTTGACTTGCTGTGTCAAGGCATTATAACTGTTTGGTGCCCTCACACTGTACTGCCGTATCTCATTAATGGCGGGCGGCGAGCTTAGGTGAAGGAACCGGTAGTTATTTGCATTTTGCGTTTAACCGTTTAAAGTCCAGCGGTAACTATATGCACCACCTGCCTCAGCACCAAGGAACTCAGCATTATGCGTTTGTATGATTCTGACAATAACACCGATTATTTCCCACTGCAGCATCAACCGATCGATGTATTTAATGGAGACGGAGTGTGTTTACTGTTAAGTAGGAACGCGCTTTTTGTATATACTTTATATGAATGTCGGCCTGTCATCGCGGATGCCCGGCCTCGTTCCCGGGCTAGTCCATGTGAGAATTGTGGTGGACAAAGTGGTAAAGGGACAGGGTTTTCTCGCAATATTTCGGTTTTCCCCTATCAGTATTGAGCCAACCTGGCTTAGGGCTCAGTATCATTCCACCATTGTTCCATATTCGTCTTGATCTTAATAGTATTGTTTCCAGAGAGACAGGCGGGTGAAGTCTGGAAACCTTCAATCAAAACTATGCCCTCTCCTGTACTGGGGAGCACGGTACAACTCGGACCTTCCAATTGACGTAGGACACCGAAGGGAGACGACTGGAGTGCTCATACCCACAGCATAATATGAGACACCGTAGAGGGGCGTTCTCTGTGCAGAGACGGGACAGACTGTCAGTTACGCAGTGACTTGAAATTTTGGTCGGAGTTCTTACAAGGTTGAAGCCTTGTATGCAACCAACCATCTGTTGCTTCCATGCCTCGGGTTGTGGCCTTCGTTTTTCTGCCTTGGCTTGGCGCTGCTATTCAGGCATGTTTACTTATGTGCTATTCAGATTGCCCTTCTTTAACGGAGTCCAGAGTTGCATCCCTGGTTTTCCACAGTTCGTTATAATTACTTTGGTGCTGTAATTTAAAATGAGCGGCCAGAAACTGTTAAGTCCTGTATATGAAATGTCATAACAGTATATAAATAGTCTATTGGTTAGCGCGTGGGATATTGAATCTGCGCTGTGACGCCGTGTAACTTTGTGTATGAGTACTAGCGTTCCGAAGACTGTTGTATTTATCTTCATGGTAGCATGGTACAAGAGTGCAATACTGCGGACCAGTGTTTCTCAGTATTCATAGTGCTATGGATCTGTTGAAAAGGCCCACCAGTATTGCAGAACCCTTCCCCCAGATTATCGCAGCTTGCGTTAACATTGGAAGTTCGGATAATCACAAACGCAGAACATGCTTAAAGTTTAAAAACTTTATTCATGTTCTGCTGAGTAGAGTATGCTTTATGTTATAATGGTGTTCTAGACGAACCTATTTTATTAAATATAAAAAAAATATTCGTTGCAAAATTTGGGAAGACAATCTCGTGGACCCGCTAGCTAGGCCTCGAGGACCGCCGTGACCCCTTGGACCACACTTTGAGAAACACTGCTCTAGACTAACCTTTTGCCATGATTGTTGAGGTAGTAGGTTCCTCCGAAACGTTGGTACCCATCTACCGACTTAAACGGCGTCAAGACAAGTAAGGTCGTATTGAGTGATAACCACTTCGAGAAAGTCATTTGTGTTGTAGATCTTGATTGGAAGCTGTCCACCGTTGATAGACCGGCAGGCCTCATTTAAACATATGAGCTTTCAGTTTCTTGGCGTAAGAATTTATAATTAACCTTCTGCTCAAGACTCATGTAGAATTATATTTTTTGCACGTTCCAAAGGGAACATTGCCTCTGTGATATGACGCCATATAATTGTATAGATGACTGTGTTTCGAAGTGATGTGCAACCTCCATTTTCAGGGTAGAAACCTTCTGTCTTCAAAATTGATGATGGTATTTTCCTCCGAAATGTTAGTGCCTGTACACAAAGCACAGTGGGGTATGCTACAACGAACAGTTTTTATCAATAGGATCAGGATGCTACAACGAACACAGATGCTACAACGAACGCGGAGGAATACTATCGGCCGACGTAGCACGCGCGTGCGCATGATGTGTCGGGTTTTCCTGCTTTGATTAGAGCGTCAGTCATCCTTGTTATCGTTTGTGAGGTTCAGGTATCAGTTTAGTTATCTGCTGTTTATGCTTTTCAAATTTACATGTACAATGTATAAAAGTTAAATAAATAAATTTTATATTATTTTTACACTTATATTTTTGATTTTATATTATATTTTTTCCTGTTCAAATGTTTGTGTTGGATGTTAACTTTGCTCTAGGCTGTGGGCCTGGAACGGATTACCCCTAAATACACACATTTCATTGTATGCTAGAACGAACAGATGCTATGACAAACGAGGTTCCAGAACCAATTACGTTCGTTCTAGCATACCCTACTGTACTAGGCTTTAATTCCAGAAGGCAGCAGTCTTCGAAGCCTTGTCCGGATGTCATTTCTAGCGGAATGGTACAAACATTTGTATGCCTTTCCGATAGACCTGATTCACCGCTGAGACACGGTCGTGTACCCCGTTGCTGGGCTTGTGCTGTAGGCGTGATACGCCCGTCGTAGTGAGCATTGGATTATTAAAGGGGTGCGTAGGAACACGTGGATGCAGGCGCCATTTGTATGTGCCAGCCAGCTGTTGCTCTCTGTAACCCGATCGTGTTTTACGATGGTTAGGGTGCATCTGTAAAGGGTGGGGCAGGCTTTCTGCTTGACGCGTGGGTGTGTGAAATACAATAAGGTAATGGACAACCAGCTCTTTGCTCTTCCTGACCTAATGATAATGTTGATCAAGTGTCCCTCTTTCCCACCGGTCTCCACGTAGCTCCCTGTTACCAGCCTCACGACGTTTCGCCCGTTCTAGCTAATTTTTTCCCAAATGCTAAACCGAAATGAATTCAAAACCGATTAAAGACCTAGATTAACCGGAAGTATAGGTAAAGATTCACTTCGGATTGCTGGTTTATAAACAGCAATCAGTGAATGCTGTTCGAGGACATAATCGCTCTTCAGTGGACTGAAAACCGTTTAAAGTTTACGATTTAACCAGAAATATGTTTGAAGATGCACCTCGGACCGCACAGTAAACTTTGCCTCTGAGTTATACAAACCAGTCATTGTTGTGTAGGGAAGTAATTTCCGTTTGTTCTGAGATCCGCACATAACACACAAATACACTGGGAGGGTAGAACGTAGAGTTTTTTAGTGTTAAGTCTCCTGGTACATAAAATAACCAGTAGGCCTTTAGGTTTCCGAAAAATGTGTGGTGCGTTACATGTTGCCCTTTACTTGTGCGAAACTGGATTCTGGGAACGTAAAACAAAATATACCAGCAGACTTAATGCGTCCCCAGTTTTGAGAATTCAACTTCCCATTGTAAAGCCAAATACAAAAGGAATGTCTGAAGGTAACAAGAAAATCACGCTTCCCATTGGAAATTGCAGATATGAAGCATATTATTTTTAAGCTTCGTGTTTGTATAAGTGAGATTTTTTCAAAGATTTGCGTTTAAGTAATAGGCTAATCTCACGTGTGCTTCTTAAAAAAATATTATTATTCCTATTTATTTGTGGTGTGGCGTTTTTAGCTTTGTACATAAGAAGTTTAGTAGGAGTTATGCGATTTGTTTTCAGTGCGGAAGGTTTCTCTGGCCACATTACGGGTCGAATTTATTTTAATCGGAGGTATTGAAAATGAACGTATGAGGGATCTGAGAACTTTGTTAATGGCCCTATTGCCTAATTTTTGCTTTAATTTTAATCGATGAAGTGTCTAAGTGGGACTGCCCTGCACGAAAGACAAGAAATAAACGTTAAAGGATGAGACTGCTTAGATCTGTGTTGGGCACAGTTGATTTAGAATAAGATGCTCGGTAACTGTAGAGTCAGCGTACATGTTATTGGAAAATTATTTGAATTTCGTATAACGTCGCAACGATCTGGTGTTAATCGGATCAGAAGGGCCTGGGGGATATTAAGAACGGTGAGTTTAGTGGACGGGGTATCCGCGCAACGTGCGCGGTGTAGATCGGACCGACTTGACGCAAGAAGAATCCGATTCCTCCGCCTGAGTGCGCCTTCGCAAGACAATTCCTCGTAGAGAGGAGCCCTCCTCCCAGGGAACCAAGTTTCTTATTGTTTGGTTCGGGTGCTTAATGTGATCCTGGAAGCTGGATCTGATTTATATCAGCCTACCTTCTTTGACTTGGGAAATTTATAAATTTGTAGATGGGATCAGTAATGTCATGTTTGGAGATCATACAGGTCCCTTAATTTATCTGGCCAATACCATTGATCATTTCAGAGACCGTTTTGCATGGCGGCAGGCAGCGCATCGTTCGCCGCTGTTCCAGTTTGTCGTGAGTTGGGGTCCACGCGTTTTATTTCAGTGTATTGAAGTTAATGGTTCGTACTCGTCATATTTAATTAAGCTATTGGGAAGTGTTATTTGCCTTGTGTAAAGTAAGGTAAAGTCCCTCTTCAAGCAATGAAGGTCGAACCGGGTATCTCCCGAATGCATGTCCGTTACGCCGAGCTGCACGAGGAGTGCATTCTTCGCCTTGATACTGGCTGGAGTTAAGTCGTGAGCCTCACGTCCCGGTCGCCTTGCCCCTGTAGACAGAACGCCCCTACCCGTCAGGTAGGGGGATGGATGGGCTCTGGAGTACCCAGTACAAGAATCAATTGGATTGGTGACGTTTGTGATATTAGTTTCATGGCTGTTGAACGTCTTTGACCCGAAACAGTATCAATTATGGTTTGTGTACGTTTGCCATGAATGACGCCTGTGAACCGTATTGAATGGACCTTTTATGGCTTCCCGCAGCATCAGACTTCACACGCACGTGACACGACGTATCTATGCGTGTTATTTGTTTGTATTATGCGTGTGTGCGTCTATTTTTTTTAGGTGGCGGGGAAGTAAGGCAGTATAAATAGTTGAGTCAGCATAGAAAAAGAGAAGAAGTTCAAGCAGCATCAGCAGCAGTGATGGGGAACATTTCTCGCACCACTGAACACTGTATCTTGCAGAGGATGTAAACATTGTTCTTATTTGAAGCCAAGTAGGCATAAAGAAGTTGTGGCAAAGAAAAGTTCTCATCAGCGTCACTTATCAAAGAAGGAACTACGCTTCAAAGTACCGAATCAGGGTTGCAGGCAGGGACGGAAAGTGTGACGAAAAGTTTGTTTCATCAAAAGTACTGTTTTAACATATGTAAATATACAATGATGTATCAGTCAAACACAACAAAACTTTATTATGTTTATTATTGTATTAGGGCAACATGTTTCAATTTTTATAGAATCATCGTCAGGCCTTGTTAAGAAAGAGATCCTTACTTAGCAATGTTTAAAACGCGCTGTGGGATCCCAAACGCTTACATTCTTGATATAATATTAATTATTATTATTATTATTATTTTATATCAAGAATGTAAGCGTTTGGGATCCCACGGCGAATTTTAAACAATGCTAAGTAGGGATCTGTTTCTTAGAAGGACCTGAAGATGATTCTGTAAGAATCGAAACATGTTGCCCTAATAAATAATAAACATAATAAAGTTTTGTTGTGTTTGATACATCATTGTATATTTATATATGTGTTAAACACTTCGGGATGGCAAACATTGAAAACTCTTGTAACAGTTTCATGGAAATCGTAATTTTTATATTTTTTTACTGGACGTTCCGACGCCTTACAAGGAAATTTATGGTGGGTCTTTGTCGTGATGGATGGTTATGTGGATGGAGATTTGTAGGGGAATCGAGAAGAACGAGTCTGGCATTGAAATACCATCTCGACATACCGCACAGTAAATTAAGGGGAATTATATAGGCTGTTACCATGGAGCAGGTCTGTCCTGAGAAACAAACGCTCCGCTAATCAAGAAATTCCTTGTGTTTTATGGAACCCGAAGGTTCATTCTGTTCTTCTAATAGCCTGTCACTGGACGACGACACAAGCTGGCAGAATCGAGTCGACTTCATGCGCTGGCTGTTTATGAAACATGTTAGTCTTCTCACAAGTCCTCCAACTTGTTACTTCTCGTTTGCCATGTGAAATCTTCTGTGCGCATTTACTCTCCCCATGGATGCAACATAAAGCGCCCATCCCATTTTTCATGGGTTGGCTGCAGTAACATTTGGTGATATACGTGAACGTCCATTTAATGATTAATTGCTGTAGTGATTCTGTTTTAAATAGAATCTAATAGATTGGTTTCCATTCGACAAACGTACGTTAGCTGATAATTTTGGTAAGTAGATACAGAGGAAAGTATCTTGGGAGTTTGTAAACATATTATTTATTATTAACAATATTAACAATAATATATCTTATTTTAATACACGTACCGTGTATCTTTTATTATCTTAAACCAACAAACGCACAATTATGTCATAAAAGTATGTATCACAACAGTCCCTTTGTGTAATCTACACTCCCTACATGTTTCGACAGCTTCTTGTCATCATCAGGAAGTTCCGCCAAGCATTGGCATTGGTTGTAAACTCCCCGATGATGGCAAGAAATTGTCGAAACATGTTGGAGTGTAGATTACACAAAGAGACTGTTGTGATATATACTTTTATGATATAATTGTGGGTTTGTTGGTTATAATAAAAGATAATAATATATATATCTTTGTTTGGTTTCAAGTCATTTAAAGTGAGGATAATTTTCTTATCTAGGATCAGGTCGAAACTGATTGCAAAGGTTTCCTTCTCACTTAATTTGAGGCTAGCTATTTGAATATAGTATTTTTTAATGCAACTCAAATGTTGTTGTCAACTATAGTCCCTTTTTTAGTTCCTTCATTCAAGTGATCCTTCATTTCATTCGTGGTATAGGCTGATGATTTGAATTAGTAGGAATATATGTCTGATTAATATTCGTGATTTTATGTTTGATGTAGTATAGTAATTGGTATTGGTAATAGTAGTGCAATTTCTACACCAAAGATTATGAAGTTTACTGTGGTTATGAAGAGTCGTGGTGAGAACAGTAGTGCAGAGATTTTTGGGTCGAATTCACATTCGAATGGGAATCTTTTTTCTCGGCCATCGTTATTTTTCTTTCAGATTAGGGTTGCTAGGTTTATAATGGCTGTTGATAATATGATGGTTACTTTTGCTATTGTTGTGATTGTCTTGTTTTCACAGATTTCTTGATCGGAAGTCAATATTACTTCTCTTGTATTAGATAAATATTATTTTATCTTCCTCCTTAGTAGTTTGAGATTTGTAAGAATAGTCAAACTACGTCTACAAATTGTCGGTATCGTGTTGTTGCTTCAAATCCGAAGTGATAGTTTGATGAGAAGTGTAGCGGTGTTTGTCGTGGTAGACATGTGATTATGAATGTTCCAGTAATTACGTGCAGTCCTTGGAACCTTGTTGCTATAAAGAAGGTTGATCCATACGTTGATTCTGTAATTGTGAATGGTGCTTCCATATATTCGTGTATTCGTTATATATAGTGGTAACTATGTAGTGGGAGTTAATAACTATATAGTGGGTTGTATAGAATGGGAGTATGTAACTATGTAGTGGAAGTTCATAACTATGTAGTGGGTTGTGTAGAATGAGAGTATGTAACTTTGTAGTGGCAGTTAATGACCATATAGTGGATTAAATGTATGTAAAGGTAAATCAGTCCCATTACAGGCCCGAGGTGCCCAGAGGATTCCAGGAATTTAAGGTTCCCAGATTACGTGACAATGACCCAGGATGGTGGTAAGGTTGTCAGCCTTACGCACCGGCTGCTTTTACCCCCAGGAAATACTCCTGGTACTCATTTCTGTTAGAGGCTTAGTCGACCCCAGGGCCATAGTGCGATCGGAAGGATTATGTCAATGAAAAATTCCAATGACACCGTCTGGAATCGAACCAGCGACCCTCCGATTTGTAGCACACCACCTTAACCGCTGTGCTACCGCGGATTAAATGTATTTAGTGGGAGTTTATTGCTGTGTAGTTGGAGTTCATACCTATATAGGGGGAGTTTATAACTGTATAGTTGGAGTATATAACTATAGTTGGGATGGGGGTATGTAAATACATCGTGGGAGTTCGTAACTGTATAGTGGGAGTTTATGTCTTGGGAGTTCATAACATGTGGGGTTTGTGATTTTTTTTTTTTTTGTCAGAGACGTTGAAGAAAATTGAAGTTTTCTAGGATGTATACGCCGGTTTGGCCGTAAATATTTGCCGATGTTTCGAAGGCGCATATTGCCCCCGTCTTCAGGTTCAGTCGGTACATCATTGGAAGCCTCGTTAACTGTTTTATTAGTCGACATGTCGTAGGTTGTGCCCTGGCTCAGTCACGCCATTTGTTGCTGGTGTATCTCCGAAGGGGCCCGGACTCGATCCCAGACCAGTCCATGACACATTGACAGGTTTTCTTCGGGTACTTCGATTTTAACCTGTCAGTATCATTCCACCAAATTCGTTCACGTGCTATCCATTCTGCACTCTCTCTGTCTGTGAGACGGCCTGAGTGCTGTGAACACTCATCAGAGTCGTTAGTTTCCTACTCCTTCGCTGCACACAAAAAATAGTCGCTCTTAATAACATCAGTCGTAAGCTGCATAAAAAGTGTCATAAAAAGATACACCGCAGTAATAGGAGTCCGGAAGCTATAAAACTGGTTTCATATGCCATTACAGCCTTGCTCCGAGCAAATGTGTTTGGGAGCTACCGATTTGTTATTTTTTTTGGTGTGTGTTCACTCAAATTTAAAACGCGAGATTACTTCAAACATTCGCGGTTGACGAAGTGCATATGTATTCATAACAACCCGTAAAGGAAGGTAGAAGGTAAAAGTAGATTTGTTGAACATTCCCATATTTCTAACGTTCAGAAATTCTACCGTCTGCCCACACGGTGCAGTTGTGTGTTTTGTGCGGATCATAAGAAACAACTGTTTCCTATACAGCATTAATTGATTGGTTTTGTAACCCAGACGGAATATGTTTCCTGCGCGGTACGACCTGTATCTTTAAAAACAGTTGAGTTTAATTTGGTATTTATATGTTTAAGAAACTATTGTGATCCCGTCAAAACCGTAACTGCAGTGAAAATTGTCTATTTTCCCGTATATATTTTATCGGGCTTCGTACTAGTGCAGTTTCAGTTTCATGTCAGGAATGGGACATTCGTGTTTGTTCTGCCAGCTGTTGTACGGCCTTTTATCAATTGCTGATATGGTGGTCTCAACCTCAGGTGGTTTATCTCCCCTCATTTCATATCTTCAGTAAATAACCTTTACACCAAGTACACAGCTGTCGTGCTATGATTCAATGTTCAAACCAATTTTAAAGTGATTGTGAAAGTCTGAAAACAGTTTACTGTGTAGGTAGATAATAGGTTCCAGAAATGGGGTGGGTGGTGCTCCTATTTTTCTCCTATTTATTTTTGTTTTACTACGCTGTCGATATTTGAGAGTGTACGTCATCGAATGGTTGGATGATAAATGAACAATGAATTGTTAAAGAGTACTTAATTTTCATTTCATATTTATTTGTCGAGTCAGATTTTACAGAAAATTGTGTCTTCTACCGCCGGGGCTCTTTTGCATTGCGCAGGCTTTACAAGTATTTTTACAACATTGTTTTTTAATTATCAGTCCTTAAGTCTGTCAGCCATAATTACGAACGTTGAGACATCCCTCCAAGCCTTTTGGTCCGGATATCGTCATTATCATTTCCCCCCAACATAACGTTTAGTTCCAGTATCATATTTTAAAAAATTTAAATAACTTTCCTTGTTACTTTTAGTCCTGTTTATTAATGCTATTAATACGAATTGAAGTTTGTCCAGTTCGTTTAATAGTAGGTCAACTTCTTCACCATTTTTAAATTTACTACATTTATCCATATAGACGAAAACTAAAATACTTAAAAAAAAAAAAGCTGGACCATCGGTGTCTGCGCATAGATTCGAACCGGGCATATTCCAGATTCTAGTCAGAATCGATACCACCCAGTCTGTTTCGCACTTCGATGCTGTGGTGTCGTCATAGTGTCTTAAGGTTGTCGGCAAGACGGAGGCCCCTGTACGTTCCTTCGTTTGTTTGTACCCCGTAGATTTCTTCACAGGACCCCGTCGAGCCTATGTAGACTCGTGTTACAACGAGAGTTGAGTTAAGAATTTTTAACAGTCGTAATTTTAGCGATTGCTTTAAGAGTTCTGAGAGAACTCAGTATGCGGGGTCTTGTGTGATACATATATACCGTGCGGATGGAAGTAATATCTTTATTTCTTAGTCTGACCTCTTGTACCTACTCACTGTAGGTGTAGAGGGTTATTGTTGCACCGGATCACACTCGGACACACGCGCGCGCGGTAGGAGTCTCCTAGACGGGGGACACCGACAAAAGATAGACATCCATGCCTCCGGCGAGATTCGAATCCACAATCCCAGCAAACGAGCGTCCGCAGACCCACGCTTTAGACCGCGCGGCCACCGGGATCGGCAAAAGGAATATCCGTTTGTGTTTTAAATGTCGACGTAACAACGCCGTCAGTACCTTAGTATGTATTGGTACGTGACTGTAACATGGTATTTCTGGTAGATTTTTCGTGGGTTTCCTCCTCCTCGTCATTCAAACGAGATAGTTCCTCGATTAGGCCACGGCCACTTCCCACCCCCCCCCCCTGCAAAATCCTTTGCAACTAATATTTTCCTTATGTTACCACTCGGCGCTATATAGTCTGAAATTCAGAGGGAGTCGTAAAATGAACCCCTAATGGGCATAGTGCCGCGTCACAGTCGCCTGTGTCGCGCTGGAAAGGGGCCAGATAACCTAAGAATGCCACATGACTAGCCGCAATATAAAATCGATACTTGGTAGTTTGTTTCTGGGCTGACATTTAGAGTTCTGACCTCCCGAATGTGAAACAGGAGTGTACCCTGTTCGACAGCGACCCTCTCTGCTGTCGTGGTGTTGCCAGTCTTTAATTATTTTCGGCTCCGTATGTAACGTGCGTTTTAATTGCGCGAGGAGGTTAGCTGAAGCCGTAATCCGGCTGGCCGGTAGGGGTGTCGAGTTCGACTAAAGCTGCTTCTTGACTTACGACCAAAATTTCCTTAAGAAAATTACAGTTTAAACTCTTATAAAAATGCGATGTATTTAAGAACTTGTAACGTTTTTATATTTCGTTGGATAAACAGTCTTCTTATTATTTTGAAACAAATACTACTTATTTGAATCGCCCTCGGTCTGCTGGGTGGTGTATATTCCACCTCATTTCGTATTTTCTACTTACGTCCGGTCTTTCGGAACGTAGACCCATCGTGTTCGTAAGACGCCGTGTGCCTGTATCGACTGAGACACGACCCGTTTTCTGTCCACTAACCACCAGAATGCTGTTGGCACTTGCCGTCTCTCATCCCGTCGGTGTCTGCGCTTGTTTCAGTCGTGTAATATCCATACGACCAACCAGTCCCCTAACGTAATTCGTAATGCACGCGTGTCTTCAAAGTGATGTTCAGTTTTGATTATACAGACAGTTGGGGTGAGTTTTGTTTGTATGTAAAATGTTCTTTACTGCTTTGTAGGGTGTTAGGTTTCAGTCCTGCCCGCATGTAAGGCGCGACGCGTGTGCAGAAGGTAATCAAGCCGACGTCGGAGTTAAAAGACGAAACGTAGACAGATGATGAAGGAACGGAGGGTGCGAGGACTTCCTGGTAGAGGTTGAGAAATAAAAGGCGTTTGTAATAGACAGCGCAGCTTGCGCTGACAACGAGCTCTTGTTCCCGACGAAGTTACTAACCCTTCCCAGGGTTTATTTTAAGAAAATGTGTTATTAGTTTCACATATCCTTACCAAATCATTCTTTTTATCATCACTGCCTTTGTACGTAGCAGAGACCAAGTAACAAAGAGGAGAAAACTGCATCGTGAGGAGATGAATTTGTATTGGTCACCAGCGGTACTTTTAAAATGGCCAAACGGCAGTGATTGAGATGGGCGGGACATGCAATACGCACGAAGGGGAGGAAAAATGCACATATTTTAGGTGGGTTGTCTTAACCTACTTTGGAGACCCGGACGGGGATGGAGGATAATATCGGACTGAATCATTCATAAATATGGAGCGATAATGTCGATTGGGTATAATCTGGCTTAGACTATGGTCCATTGGTGGCGGCCTCCTGTAAACTATGTAATTGCATTTGACACGACTGTTTCTTAATATTACTTTTACAGTTGTAGAGTATATGGCATTATGTTTCGACGTACATTTTGTGGCCAATATTTCAGGTAAAGAAATTACAGTTGCATATGAACTTTTGGGTTCCATTATAGACGGAGTATGCCATAGGAATACCTGAGCGGTTGCTACTGTCCACAGACAGGTGATGGTCTCTGCTAGGAATGCGATAGATGCGCATGCTCAAGATTTGCCGGCGAATGACCAGTTACTGCTACCTATTCTTGAAAACATTCGTACATTACATTGGCTCGCCACACTCTGCTCGAAATGCTTGATGTTTTCAGCCAGTATGTCGCTTCTACCAATAGCGGACTAGTAGTCCCACTTATAGCCAACTCTGCCTCGCACCGCTCCGGTTATATACGCACTCCCCTATGTGTATCATGTGGCCTGTGGCCCGTATCTTAAGCAAAATTGCTGTATAGTATTGCGTTATGAACGTTCATCGCCTAAATGTAACATTAACAACGCAAGAATGGTAGCACTGGAATTCAGTGCTGGAGAGGAACTGAGCTTTGTGAGCCCTGTCTGCAGTAGGCTACTTGTTCATTTGTTGTAGGATGTGAAGTGTCGCCATTAGTGGTTGTATTTATAAAACCTTCTTAAGATGATTAATGGTTTGCCATGTACAGTCATCTGATAGTGCAACGAAAAACGACTGTTGTTCTCTTCAAGAATCTTTTCTCTTGTTTTTATTTGCCATCTCACCCATGTTTCGGTCATTACTCGGTTATCATTAGGGAATACCACCCAGAATTTTAAAGAGGGAAATTACCGAAAGTTTCAGATCGGTTATATATGTGTATATAATTTTGTATGTTTGAAGGTCATAATTGCGTAAACGTGAAAAGCCACATCATTTCACTTTTACAGGACTCTATGCAATTTCATTAAATTATATGTCACAGTATCTTTATTAAATAACACGACAAATCATATACGAGGGAGTGCTGATAAGTCCTTAGCCCGACCAGGAAGGAAACAAGCTACAGTGATCAAACTAGAGATTTATCCAACGTACTCCCCACGAAGCTCAATACACTACTTAGCCCGTTGCTCTAACTTTTGCAAGCCACTCAAAAACAATTCAGAAAGTTGTCCGTCCAACCAGGTCTCCGCGGCAGCAATGACCTCCGCGTCGGGCGAAAAATGGCGACCTTTCAATTGTTTTTCAGTCCAGGGAGCAGTTGGTAGTCCGACGGGGCCAGATCCGGAGATGAGGGTGGGTGATCAAGACACTGGAAGCCCAGGTAGGCCAGTTTCTTTTGGGTTGCAAGTGCCCGGTGAGCCGGAGCATTTTCGTGCAAGAACAAGACCCCCTTGGTGACCTTCCCGCGACCGGCGTTTTTCTTTCAAAATGTCCTTCAATTGCACCAGCAGAGATGAGTAATACTCGGCGTTGATAGTTTGGCCTTTTGGAAGATAATCATTGACGAGGATGCTGTCTTGATCCCAAAAAATCGAGGCGAGAACTTTTACAGCGAATTTTTGCATTCGGAATTTTTGGGACGGGGTGAGCCGCTTTGCCGCCACTCCATTGATTGTTGTTTTGCTCCGGGTCATAGTGATATAACCAGGTTTCGTCCATGGTCACCAATCGCGACGGAATAATTTGGATCGCGCCGAAAAAATTCGAAAAGTTGCTCGGACGACTGGCACCGTTGACGTTTTTGATCCGCGTTCAGGCATTTCGGGACCCACTTCGCGGAGAGCTTACGCATGTCCAAATCTTCACGAATGATGGACCCAGTCCGCTCACGTGAGATGCCCAGTTGCTCAGCTTTTGATTTAGCCGAAATCCGGCGGTCTTCTAAGATTAGGTCATGAATTTGATCAATAATATTCCGGGGTGGTCACTGTTTTGGGTCGTCCAGGACGAGGCGCATCACATGTGGAAAAATCGCCACGTTTGAAGTGGGCCACCCAGTTTTTGACGGTGGCATACGATAGTGCATATTCCCCTAATGTTTCTTTCAGAATGGTTTGAATTTCCTTAAGCGCCTTGCCTTGCAGGGGGGAAAAAACTTGATGACAGCTCGAGTCTGTATGTTGTTAAAATGGCGCGCGTCGCCTGACATGCTTCCTTTCAGCCTCTATAACAAGAAAATACTTGGAATTCGGCACATGAACAGACCCCTCTTTCCAACGACACTATCGATTCCGTCCTACAACATCGGGAAGTGGGTTGGGCTAAGGACTTAGAAGCAACCCCTCCTATAATACTCGGAAATAATGTATTTCACCTTCAGAGTGAAAAAATCTGTTTTGCCAAACGTGTAGCTACCAGTTCTGAGAGTTTACTGCACAGTGCCCATGTAACGCTCTAGGATGTGGTATTGAACCCACAAATGGTTATTTAACCGTTTGAGGCATGAAATTCGCCAAAATGTTACAAAAAATAAGTTATTGTATCACATTAAATATAGTCCTCAGTTGCAAAGATCATAGATACTTTGTAAGTTTTGAAATGTAGTGCTGCGGAAGGATGGAGAAGATAAGGTAGACCGATCATATGAGAAAAGAAGTGGTTTTACATAGAGTCACAGAGAGAAGAGGAATCCCCTGCAAACGATAAAAAGAGGGAAGATTAACTGGATTGGTCACATCTAGCTTAGGAACAGCCTTCTGAAGGTCTTTATTGAAGAAAAGATAGAAGGAAGGAAGGAAGGAAGGAAGGAAGTGGCTGAAATACGAAGAAAAAGATGTAAGCAGCTATTGGAAGACCTTAAGGAAAAGACAGGATTTTTAAAATTGGAAGAGGAAGCACTTGTTCACACTCTCGCTTAGGAAGAAGCTATGGACGTGACGTAACACATTGTGGAATGAACGAAATGATTTGCAAAGACCAATAATACTTTTTTGCGGAAATAATCTGTTTATTCGTATAAACAAATGAAGGACATGAATACAGTGTGGGGAGAAAGTGTAGAGCATTTAAAGTGAAAACAGGGCAGTACAGTGTCTTTTAAAGGGTAAATTGATAGTTACTCTGAGCAGACGAGATATTTGATGTGTCGGCAAACACCTTGGCTAGCTGAAGAGCTATTCTCAGCATTAACCGGTTGGTCTTTGTATTGAAGGAATCGGTTTGACATCTTCGTTCTTTTGAGATGTTACGCAATGTTGATTGCTAGTTACCGACGTTTCGGGACAACCTGTCGGTCCCATCTTTAAGGGTTATGAGACCGATATGTTCTCCTGATGCGTCGGTAGCTAACTAGCAACCTACGCTTCGTAACATCCCAGAAGAGCGAACATCTCATTACACCGCGGTGGAAGCCTGAAATCACGCAAGGAATGTGTTTACAGAAGTTTTGAATTATATTTGGATGCACTTAGAGCAAATCTTGAAGTACAAGCTGTGAGGACTATTTGTCCTTCCTGTTATCAGGAACCCGGATGTGACATATTGAATGGAACTGGATATTTTGTGTCGTTATACACAGGTGTTGTTATAAGCGAGGAGTGTAATTTTGTGGTTAAACAGTGAGAAAGTAACTGATACCGCAACATCTGAAGTTATAGACGAGGTGCCGCATAAACCGATGTCGTTTTATCCGGGTTCGACTGTTGTCGGTAGTTGGCATAGTGACTAGGTTACGGGCTGGATAGTTCGGGTTTCGTTGCCTTGTAGGGGCAAATGATTTTTCTTTTCCCCAAATTGATCAGCCTCTTATTCAGTTGTTAACCAAGGTTTCTTTCGCCGAGGATAAAGCGGCCGGGACGTGAAACTGACCACTCAGTTCCGCATAGTGCGGAGTTTCAGAATGTGTGGAGTTTTCTTTGCTCCCTTTCTGTACCGTCATGGGATGCACAGGGGGCAGTGGCGTACAGAAGGGGTGTGTTTGAGGGGTTCAACCCCCCCCCCCCAATTCCGAAGGCCCTCCAAAATCGTGCCAAACTCAGCCCGATTGTGAAAACTGTTAAAAATTGCTGAATTTAGGACGCCAACACCCCAGGATGTTCGGAAAAAAGACAGTGAAATTCTAAAACTACCGCCGGTTCGCAATTGTTTTGCATTAGCTATTACAAATAAATTGATTGTCATCATAAATAGTCTTAAAGTACCAAAACTTAAGAAAATTTCACTATATGAAATGAAATTTCTTGTACCAAATTACAGCTGCCTCCAGAACCCCTTACTATGGGGGTCTACCGCCTCCAGATCCCCGTTCTCTCTCTGTCTGTCCTCAACTGAATTTGTTGAACCCCCCCCCCCGGAACAAAATTCCTGGGTACGCTACTGCACAGGGGCGTTACCTTTCTTTCACACTGTACTAGTCTAAATAGGGTGCAAGAAGTCCAGTAAACGGTTCGTGCCTAGTGACTTAAGTAGGGAGTAGATTGTTTTTGGGTTGTACAGTACCTATATGGCCATCAACGTACAGAGAAATGCAAGTCGGAACGTCGCCTTGTCCCCGTCACGAACCACACCACTCGTGTTCCGCATGCGACAGCTGTTCTTGGTTAGAGTGTCTTTCCGGGTTAAACGAAAAAGGCAATCCGCCGGATGTCCTGTCCCCGTAGTGACAGTCCACTCGTTGCGAAATAAGCGATACATCGCTATTGATTGCAACATGCACAAGGTGAAACCGACAATTAATGGGGCAGGTGTCACAGTTGGGTAAATCACAGGGTGTTATCTGCTGTTGCCCAACATGCGTGCTATGCAGTTAGAACCATGAATTAAATGACGTTCTTATTTAACATGTCACATGTTTCGACACTATTTTGTCATCCTTAGGGGTGTTCAAACAGGGATGTATTAAGCGATTCATTTTGAGAAATACAACCAACAAGTATGTAAATTTATTGTTTTGTGAACCGAGTAGCTCCGTACATGTTTTGGCCACGTTTTGTGTCCATCATCAGGTAGAACATCAAAGTAATTTAATTTACATATATAAAATGTTACGTTTTAAGTAAATTTTAAAATCTATGTTAAAATATAAATTATTGATACAATTATTGGTTCTGAGATCCGTGTTGATATGTTGTGTATATGGTGACATTATGCTGAAGTGTAAGATATTGCTGATTTGCGACAAGAGTGTCACAACTCAAAATCCGGCATTTTTGAGTTATTGGTGTAGAAGGAAACGTTTGCTGATGCACTTTTAACAGGTAGTTTGGAGAACTCGCCGCTGGAGAGCAGTTGTGTCGTCGTTTCGCTCATAGAAAAGTGTAGCACTTCAAAACCTTGAAACGCTTCTCCTGAAAAATCCCTAATTTTGAGTTGTGACATTGTTGTCGCAAATTGGCGGTGTGTGTGTGTGTGTGTGTGTGTGTGTGTGTGTGTGTGTGTGTGCAGGTGGTAGTTATTTATCAGTATTTTAACTATTTCCTGTACACACACATTTCTTCCTATATATGAGGATAGTGTCACCATCTACAACATATCAACACGGAACTCAGCACAAATAAACTTACCAACATTTTATATTTTAACTTATATTATTTTGACGTTCTATGCAATATATCCTTCAAAGAACACCTCGCTAAGATGGCCACAATAGTTGGCCGAAACATGTTGGATATTACGGTGTTTATAATACAGTAAATTTATATATCTGTAGATGCACTGGTTGGGGACCGCGGTAGCACAGTGGTTAAGGTGCTGTGCTACAAATCGGAAGGTCGCTGTTTCGATTCCAGATGGTGTCATTGGAATTTTTTATTGACATAATCCTTCCGATCGCACTATGGCCCTGGGGTCGATTCAGCCTCCAACAGAAATGAGTACCAGGAGCATTTCCTGGGGGTAAAGGCAGCCGGCGCGTTAGGCTGACAACCTTACCACCATCCTGGGCCATTGTCACGTAATCTGGGAACCTTAACTTCCTGGAACCCTCTGGACACCTCGGGGCTGTAATGGAACTGATTTATCTTTCAGATGCACTGGTTGGTCGTATTTCTCATAATGAATCATCAGTGCATGGTCATGAATCATTTAAAATTGTATTAAGCGATGCTAGTTTACTGTATTGTTTTGTAATGACTGTATTGGATGGTTTTGATATTATTTTTTGTAATGCAGAATAGAGCGGTAATGTCTATTTCGGCTGTCTTGAACCGGCTTGCAGCTGCACATAGGAATGGCAACGGTAAACGTGTCTCTTTACACGCCATGAGGGTGTATAGGGAGAACAGGTATAGCTCCACGCATTCCAGACATCGGCACCATTCTTGTTTCAGCGTTCAGCTGAGATCACGTACTACGCAGTAAACAGTCACTGTAACTACCGCCCTACAAACATTGGGCTTACCCGATATTTGGTGTTGCCATAGAGATGCTGATGTAGATTACACTCTTCTAGAATATGACGCCGTGCAGATCGGTTAGAATCAACCAGTTTTACAGAGAAACGTGGTGCCTTCCTCTGTTACCTCTCAACTGTCATAGAACAGCCGATGTATTTATTGTGAACGGCAGCGTGGCGATTGCCCGTTTAAAATACTCTGTGAAGCAGGTATTCACAGTTGGACGTCGAACAGTGTATACGAGGAGCTGAGTGGTCAGCATCACGTGCAGGCCGATTTATTCCCGGGAAAGGAATCTGATATCTGTTGAGGAGGTGGCGGCTGGGTGGGCCCCAGAGCCGGTCAGGACTTTTGGAGAAGAGTTAAAGTAAGGGCATTCTCCTGGTAATTTTCAGTTTTTTGTTCGACATCGAGTGTGCCGAGAAATTTAAACGACTGTGCCATTGGTAACTGGACATGCAGCATGATATGAGAAATACGGGAAATGTAAGTAAATATGTTTAAAAAACTGAACGAAGAAACTACTGGGGAAGCCGAGTAGTAACCGAAAAGTAGAGAGACATCGGTTGTATGTACTGGGCTGGATTCTTCTGCCCTAGGGGCAGGTATCCAGCGGCATGCATGGAGGGGAATATATTGAATATACTAATGCCACGGAAGGAAGTCACATGGATGGTGGGGGTGGCAGTGCTCGACACTTCCCTCTTTCTACCTTCTTCTGTGTTCTGGAATTCTCCCTAGTCTCTATTACCCAGTCCAAAGTTTTCGTTGCCTGCGAATGTTTTCATGTTATCATCAGTGAACAGAGCTACACGACTGGAGGATAAGGTAGAAAGGTACGCTGGAGGGGGAACCATAAGAGCTCGAGGTAGTTTGAAGGAGAGGGAGGTATCGATGTGTGGTTTTTTTTTCTTCCTTGTCTCGTGGCCTCAGGCTAGCTAAAGGGCCATCTGCATCTTCTGACTCCGCTCCGCCGAGTTGGCTCGTCCGCCGTCTTCAGTACCAATCGGACGGTTTGTCAGAAGGTGGCCCACATCCCAGAAGCCGGAGCAGCGGATATCTGGGCCGCAGCTCCCAGTGCCGTTGTCTTGCTCGTCATTCTCTCTCTCTCTATCTTTCCGTCTCTTTCTCTCTCTCTCTATCCTCACCTGCGGTTCGTTGCCCTTCCACTGTGACCGGGCTTCTCCGACGTAGAATGATTCAACCATCATCACCGAGAACACAAGCATGAAACAGTGTCTTTGTATGAAGATTGTGGTGTGCTGGGATGTGACGCCATCGACTGGTACACCTTCTGTAACAGACATTAAACCTAAGCCCCGTACCGGAAGTTATGTAAGCGTTCAGTTCGTATTTCCTTGTGTATGTCCGTTTTTAGTTTTTCTCTGCCTTCCATTCATCGTAGTTATATGCGACAGACACTTGTTAACAAAAAATACGATGTGTGTGCCGATTTGAAGATTAACGCGGAATGAAGCTAATTTTACGAGTGTTCCCTGGTTCCATGACATAGCACAGATCAGTTCTACGCAGTATGCCAGTGTCTTAATTCCCTCGTAGCAGAGTGAAAGAGGCTGGAGGCAACTGGTATAAGAGACCTAACAATACTAGTTCGTGTCTTTGTCTCGGTATTGTAAGTTACAGGATGTATGCTGTCTTGATTAAGCCGCAGTGCCGTTAGAGGGACTGCGTGGCGTAGTCTGACTTCCTAGGGTATCGAGCTGACGATCTGGTGGACGGAGGAGCCCCGTATCGTCCAGACCGACTCTGTAACCCCTCCTCCCCAGCCTCTTTTTCAATGGATACCTGCGTTATGTCCCGGGGGTAAAGCGGCCTGGGCCCTAGGCTTGAACGGTCACCTCCATGTAGTGCCAAGGTTATGAATGAGTGGAGTAATACTGCTTCTCTATCCGTATGTCGTCATGGCGAGGACAGAGATAATTTTGTAAGCGCGAGTAAAGCTGATGTTTCTGTTACTTTTCCGTGAGTTTGTTATTTATTGTCATGTCAGTGTGAAAGCTGTGTGTTCGAATGTTAGGGCTTTATTGACGAAACGTGCACTATGTACTTACAAGCATTTTGTTTCTTGAGGTATGGCACTTACTTTTACAGAATATGATTTTGTATGTTTGGTCTGTTAGGGATGTATTCAAGGTCCTGCACTTTAAACATGATATCCAGAATCCCAGAGATCTTACCTACGGCTCACATTCGCCTAGGCATGGACTGGTCTCAGTAACGGATCTAAGGTTAAGGTAACGCTGAGACGAAGCAACTTCTCAAGTGTACGTAGAACTTTATATTGCGCATCAACGACGAAGGAATTTTGAACGTGTTTAGGTATGAGCTGTTGAACAGTTATGTATGATTTTTCGTTTGTTTCATGAGATGGGTTTCACTTCTTTCCCGTTAAAATTGAGGGATCAAGTGTGTGTGCGCGTGCGTGCGTGCGCAAAAAATAAAATATTTTAAGAACCGTCATTGTGATCGTTCATTTAGTCATCATGAATGACGAAATGCCTGGCCAAAGGTAGGATGGTGTAGAATGTGAATGTTGCGTTAACCATGTCATATGACGGAGCCGTTTCTAGTTGGTTGATATATATCTGGGCATAAATAATTAATGAATGGAAGACGGAGAAAAGTCACGCAGGGTCAAATGCAAGTAAGTTATGAATGACCGGAATTATGACGGCAGCTGGACGCTTTATGTCACTTCCGGATAATATTAGACACTTGACTTTTGCTTCATAGAGTGTATCAACCCTTTTCCATCAACCCGCTTTTTCCACTCTTCGGGATCGGTGATGAATACAGTAGATTAACGTCGATACTTATGTACTAGACTACACGGCGTTACGTTCCAGAAAATAGTAATCTCCATAGTCACCACCGTGAGAATCTTATATCTCGCATAGTAATATTTTTGTTCCGTAAAGTTGCCGACACTGGTATGACGTACCAGCTGCTTCTAATAGAAGGGACATTGTCTGCGTCTGCGGAAGACCTTCCAACCCTCCGATGTTAAAATACCAGCACCATTAGCATTGGGTTAAATACGGTTGGAAATAAATTATTTAGCCAGCTTTTTTTTGTGGGGGGGGGGGGGGGGTCCCTGGAATCCCCCCCCTTATGACGGGCAGGAGGGGTTGGGGCCGAAAAGGGCTTTTCCTAAACGGGTGAATGTTCACTGCGCAAAAA
>Ga0123352_10002514_pt1 | contig 25623 bp, 16 predicted proteins | sample TergutLab28metaG_FD_89700 | JGI IMG/M metagenome (GOLD analysis project Ga0123352, IMG submission 89700) | Labiotermes labralis P1 segment gut microbial communities from Petit-Saut dam, French Guiana - Lab288 P1 | ecosystem: Host-associated > Arthropoda: Insects > Digestive system > Gut ...
AAAGTGCCACGGTCACTTCCTTCCTTGTCCTTTCCAGTTCAATATTTACTGTCATCCAATCATTCCACGCTGTAATCAGACGGACTATCAATGAACGGCAGAGCAAAAACTAATAAACGAAAAAAAAACGGAAATTATCCAAATTGTGATTTTCTGAGCCGTTTCCATGGGGGGCGGGGACGGGGGAGGGAGGCGACTTATAAGGTTCCACAAACACATTTCCTTTGTAATGAAATTGGTAAATATATATTTTGTACTGTGAACAACAAATGCACAATATCTAAAAAATTATCAAGGAGCGTGATAATTTGTGCATTTGTTGGTCATAGTACAAAATAATAAAAGATGACCGGTACATGTATTACAATAACTGGTAAATATATAAATTGAAAAACTGTGAAATCTCTTATTTTCCTCTTCACTTTCGTGTATAAATGGCGTTCGGACTATTTTAATCATAAACCACCAATAGCTATATTTTATTTCTCACAAATGTGCGCAAATACTTTATTTTTAAAATAAAGTTTGATTTTAGAAGGTTTTATTTCATTTCTGTGCCCCAAAACCCTTTTCTACCATACACGGGTTCCGCCAATATTCGGTTTTATTCACAAGATTTCCATATATATATATATATATATATATTTGTTTTGAAGGCCACCGGTATATAGGGCAGCACTTCCGATGCTACGAGGTATTGTGTAGGAATTTTAATCCAGATGGCGACCATAAGAATGGAGATCTAAGGAAAAGGGGAAAGGCCTGCCTGACTAAGCTTGATCAACTGTGCTATACTGCCGAACTGATATTCATGACAAGTAAGACGCTTATCTCGACTCATAAGTTGTTCTTCGGAAAACAAACGGAAAGCCACGTGATAAATTGATGAGATCACTAGCGAATTAAATCTCCCAGGATTAGCCGGATCAAGAGGCCGACCCTTGCTGATAAGATCTATCGACGGCCAGGAAAAATAATAACAAATTTTCATTACATTTTGTGAGAGGATTGTAGAGGGCTCGAATCCACTCCAAATGTGTACCTTTGGAACGAAAATATGAACGTAGGCAAGCCTGGAAAATGTATAGACCAGGGGCGGGGTTTTGCTAGTAGCGCCATAGACGCATGCTGCCACGTGGGAGACCTACGAGTATTAATCGAAACCATCTAACTGAGGTTCAGCATTGGGTTGCTATGAGACAAGCATTATCCAATTGTAGAGATGTTAAATATATACATGTAAATAGCAAATAGTCTGAATTAACTGCAACGTATTCGTCAAGTTCAAACTTCATCTCGGTTACTACATTGTTTCATGTTTTACTTCAACTTTTTTTCACTTATTTCCATGTTGCATTTATCTGGCAATTGAAAGTGTCGTAACGAAGGGTAATACAGAATGTGCCTGAATTAATACAGGTTAAAATAACTTATGTTTTGTAACGTAGGGCCCTGGATTCGAATATCTGCTATTCAGAGGGTTTTCGTGTTTTTCCTCAGCACCTGGATGCGAATTCCGCTTCCTTCCCTACACTTTCCTACTGACTAATTGCGTTTTCATTCGACGATGTATAAAGTATTACTGATAACAGAATTAAATCAACCTAAATAATACACTACTTTGGAACCGACTGCTGCATTACAAAGAATGCTCTCTTATACAAAATGTCTGTGTTGTTCTTAGTTTTACAAATATTTTTCACTTGTCTCCAAGTAGTGGTCGCTGTTAGTTGACGGAATAGTTTTCTGAAATCAATTTTTCTTATTAGGGTTGTAACTTAATTTACAAAAAATCGTAACAAGGTCAGCAGTGTCTCGTAGCAGAGCGCGAACTAAGGCCAGAATATGTCCTCATAAATCCCTAATTTTTTTTCAGCAGAAATGTCTCAATAAAAGTAGTGGAGGTCGCCATTACGTTGCAAATGGACACATGGTCAGTTCTTGATGTCATGTGAAGGAATGTGAACAACAAACTCGGAATCATCATCCGTTGTATTTGTGACTTGTACTTCGGAAAGGAACTTAACACAGAAATATCCATATTAATTTCATAACTTTTACGTTTTTCTTCAACAATCTGTAATAATTCAACTATCCTGGGCATGGCCACAGAACATATAATATATGTGTATATATATCCAATGACAAAGTACCAACAATCAAATAACACACATCAAAGTCCATAGGGAACAGGACACAATGGTAACACTTGCTGTGCACAGTGGGACACTGCACATGTAAGAATACACATCCAAAAAGTTTAGTCCAATGACATTTTAAACTAAAAATACTGCACGTGTGCTCTCCAAAGTGCACATAAACAGAACGTCAAGTCAAAACTGTCCTTTGGTTATTAAGATCTGAGTTCTGTTATGGAAGTTGCTTCAATATTATCCATAATTAAAACATCCCTTAGATTTACAGATTCAGTTCACCAGTGATACCCAGGGGTGTGCAGACAAAATTTTAAGTACCAGTTCTCATGTCCATCTATCATATTTTAATAGCACACTTTCCAGAAAGAAATAGACTGTTTTAGTTTCTTTGCTGCATATTTGTGTTAATGCATGCTTTGCTGTGTAGCACATGACTCTGCTACATGTGATCCATGCTACTTTTTCATGTTTTAAGTGTGTATATACTTGTTTGGCTGAGCAGTGCAAATCAGATCCAGCACACCCTTGCTTACATCCTTGCAATTCTGTGTAGATTCTCTTTTATTCATTGATCTATGAACCTCAAAAACTTATAGTCTTAATAGGACCCTGGAGGAAATAGTATGCCTGGTTTTAAGGATTACATGTATCCACCCTGGCAGCCCAACAATACAAGTTATATTTTCTTTCCATTACTATACTGAGACAAAAAAAAACAAAAAAAAAAAAAAAGCAGACCAACTCCCTCTACATCTCCCTTGAGGCAATACACTTCTCCGTCCAGCATAGTTCTTTGTATTCGTTTCCAGTCACTTAGAAGTTCTGTTCATACACATGTAATGACAGCTTTCAATTCTGTAATGACAACTTTCGTTTGTAACAAATGCTATGTGGGTTGGTAGAATACAACAGTAGGGACAGTGAAAAGTGTTGGACTGCCATCCATAGGACTTCTTTCTGTGGTGTCAGTATAGTAATCAAATACATACCAGTCTTTCAAATCTTAAACAAATGGAGGGGGATTTAATCTGTTTTAATCTCAAGAATACTTCATAGTAGTAATAAGCACAAAAAATTTCATGGACTTAACATCCCTTCCCTGTGAAGTACTGCAGAGTATGTGACAGAATCTTCAATATTTCCCCCATTTACTGATATTTTTATTATTCTGTTTTAACAGAGTGTAGAGCTTATTCTGTCAAATTAGTAAAGCAGGGGGAAAAAAATTCTGAAGTTATTCCTGTGAAAAACAATGTGCCATGACAGCATATAAAGCAGAAAGAGGTAAAGTCATGACAGTTCATCATTGTGGTCCTAAATGGAAATAAGCAGTCAGCTGCATGACAGAAAACATTTCCTTCTAGGGATAACAACTACTATTCACGTGCTACAAGCCTGCATGAATTCCAATCATTCTGGACACAGTAATGTAGAGAAAAATTCCAGTACATCTTACTGAAAGCTGAACCCTGGCCTTCTTGTCCAAAATCAGAAGGAAATAGACTTCATGTAATGAATATTTTTGAAGAACATCTGTGGTTTCGAACAAATAAAAAGGTACAAGTAAATTTGTTTTCATGCATGCCATGAAGGCATACAGGGATGCACAGATAGTTCTACTGATTTTTAACTTCAGCACTAGATAAAGGTGAATGGTTAACTTCATGCTCCTTCTGTATTACATCTGGGAAAGAATCCCAGTACTCAATAAATAGGTGGCTGGTTAGGCTCCAGAGACTTTCTGGAGATTTTGGAAAAGAAAACAAATTTCTGGCCCTTCCTGGCATTCGAAACCCAGTTTGTCCAGACTGTAGTATAGACACTATACAGATTAAGTTATCGCAGCTGTACAAGCATCAAACCTTGGGCATGCTGTTCAAAATCAGGAACAAATAAATTTCATGCACTGAACATTTTTTAAAAACACCTCTAAAATTTCAAACAAGTAAATTTGAAAATTTATGTTGCTTTTGAAACACAGTCAAATTTCTGCTTAAGAAAATGAACTGTTAGCCAGCATTTGGATATGTTTAATTCTCCCACCATGACTGTAAGTTGCACAGAATCAGACACAGTCACAACCAATAAAACTGTGTTCCAAGTGATGTGAGAGCTAATGAATAAGACTGATTTAGAATTCATATTAGCATAGGACTTTGGATTCTAAAATACCTGATGACATAGGAAGGAAATCAGCCCAATCCACTGCCCTGTACCTTTCTTCTTCAACCTCATTTGCTGGATTTCATCAGTGGAAGAGATTGAAACAGCCAGGAAAGCAGCAGACTATGGTCTAGTTGACTTTGGTTAAGTTTCCTTCCAGCAGCTTGTATTTCCCTCTTTGTCATCACAGAAACCAGTTCTGTGACTTGATAACTTCCTATCCAATTAATCTCTCTTCCAAGCAGTGAAGTAGAAAGATGACCCACTCATCTGCATCTATTTCCAAACTAATGAATGCATGGAGTTCTTTTTCTATAACCTTTGTATGCCTTCAAGACACAGAATTTTAGGTACTGAGACAAGCTTCTTTAAATTAATCAGTAAATTCTAAAAAGATAGGAGAATTTTGTATTTTTATCAAAGAAATGCTGAAGTCTAAATGCAATAATAACAATAATAATAATGCACTAGTGTCATTATTCACAATGGCTGATGTCACAATAGATCAAAGTAAACTGCTGGAAAAATTCTTATGATGTTTTTATATGACTGGAATGTTAGAAATATTAATTAGATAAAATCAAATATAATGCAGATAAATTGCTTCAGATATACAGGAAAACCCCATTAGGCATCTGGAAAATATTTCAGACAACCCTATGAAATGATGCATCTCTATTTCAATACCCAGATTATCAGTTTAAGAGTTTATTGGAAGTAACTTCATTACTAAGTGCTATTCTGAAAATGGAATAATTGGCACTGACAAATTGCTGTCTTGTGAAACTGTGAAACCCAACTATATGCCTGTGATGAGGATCAACTTTGAAACTTTATAGATACCACAAGCTTTCTTTGTTTCAATAAGCACTGCATTTTCCCTGCATGCTATCAAGACAGGAAGTATAAAATTTAACCTCTTTCTGTACAAACATGTTTACTATAAACATAAATTAAAATAATAACCAACTGCAACTCTGAAAACTGCATACCGTTTGCTGTGTTGAGATGCAGTGTAGTTTGGTATGTGTGTACCAATATTTCAAAGGATCCTGTTAACATTTCCTTCAGGGTAGAAGAGTAAATGGAGGAAGCAGGTTCCTTTAAAATATTAAAGACTGTGTACAAAATGACATGGCATCACATACTCACTGGAGTGAGGTGTCAATTCATATTAGTGGTGAGTTTCTTATCCAAATTTGGTTTACATTAACTGAAAGATAGTCTGGCTCAGGGCATCTGAAACCAATTACTGATCCTCACTGTATTAGTGTTTTCATGTGTACTGACATTTTACAAGACAATTCCAAAGATATACACCTACAGACTCAAAGAACATGAATCCCAGAACTTCAATAAATAAATCCATTTAAGGTAACCATTAAGAGACCTGAAACTGAAATCAAAACATGCTACTACCTCCATCAGTACAAACTTTAAATATTCTCATTTACAGTATTCACATCAGAATTACGATCACTGTACAGAACAGAACCAAATCAAATAATAAAAGAAGCTCAATACAAGGCAGTTCACTTACAGTACTCTCTCTAGTTTCGAAAATCTACTCATTACAGACCTGTTTTAAAAATCACAAATTTATTCACCAGGCATTTTGCATAAAAAAGGATCATTCAATACTTCAATAAAGAACAGTCATAAAATTGGAACCATATTTGTACACATGTTTTAGCCAACAATTGTTGACTTCTGAATTTTAAGTCATGTATATAACAATGCATTTCAGGTGCTAAAGATATATCTTCCTACATTATCAATCAACCACAGCATACATTAAAGTAATTAATTAGACACCAAAACATTTTTACAGAATCACAATCTGAAGACACTTTTTACTTGTTGGGAAACGTTTGTTAACACATCAAATTCTGACAAAAATGTGGCTCATGTTTCAATATTTGTTTGTTTGTTTCATGTTGGGAAGAGACAGCTATTTAGACCCTGTCAAAGGAGATTTAAAACACTTCTGAAGCCCTTGATGAATAGCTTTTGAAACAAAAAACAGTGCAAAGATCATGGCAGAAAGAAATCAGAGTTTTTTGTGGCTTTAAACTTATGTTTAAACTGAGAGAAGAAACTAAAGGCAGATACAGGTTCAGTTCCAACCAGTCAAGCAACATGCATTTTGTAAATTAATGAACTTTGCCAAGTTCTGAAAACAAGAATGAAATTGTGATAATGTTCTAGCACACCAGGCATACTGCATATCACAGAGGGGGTGAGGGATTGAGTGGAAAAGAAAATCCTCAAAGAAGCTGCCCCAGTTTGTTCAACACAAACTCCAAATTGGGACTGAACTGGGGGACCATGGTAAGGCATCAGTGACTGTCTAAGCTATGATGTAGATTTGAACTTTTTAAGGTAACAAATGTAGTCTGCAAGTGTCCTATGACTGATTTATGATAAAGAAGAGTTTGCAAAATACACATATGTGAGAAATTCTGGATTTCTCTTTCATGACTATGGAAACTGTGGAACTGTACATTCAAGATCCAATACACAAACGTCGCTGTGCACTTGATCAAATGATACTCTTACAACCAAACACAGCAACCTTTCAGCATTCAATGAAATAAATTTTTTTACCAAAGGAAAATAAATCTTAACATAAGTATTCTGGCAAGTGACAACAGTTTTCTATAATCTCCAATATGAGAACTGATTTCATAAAAGTTGCATAAATTTCCACTTGCAAAAAACATATGATTTCATATTTCATATTTTCCTAACTGTGTTATTGACATGCTAAATTAAATCCAGAGAACAACCATAAAAGACATGCAATTATGCTGTGAGTACAAGTAAGTGTTTGCAAATATAAAATTTCCATGTTCTGATCTGTAGATATAGTTGCAGGTACAATATTGTTACTGCTGTTGCCATATTATGGTAACTTTTTCTACAATAGCAAGCATTTCTGAACTGGGAGTCAGTGCTTAACCATCAAGTGCCAAGCAGGTTGAAATTTCAAAATATGTGATGCATAAATTCACACATTAATGGTTAACATGCAGCAAGAACTGCACAACACAATTACACTCAGCTGCTACATATATACTGTATTCTTAAACAAATCTGTCCATACTTGGTGATATTTCTATACAGTTCTGCAAGCAGCACCATCATTTAAATTATTTGCTGGCTCATGTCTTATCATTCCCTGAGGGGAATATTCACACACTCATTCACTGTATCTTGAGAGGCAGGTGAGCTTATCACTAACCGTGTGTTCAGACATCTGGGACCTTCTTGTGATTCAGAACTTAATTAAAAATATTCACATAATAATTATGTTATTACAGCTGAAAAATTGGTACCAGAATGACAAAACTTGATATTAGGGATTCAGCTGATAAAAGGAATACTACATGCTGCATTTGTTATAGAAAATGTCAATGTGGCTTAGATTACATGTCACATAAAGATAAAATCCTGTGCTTCAGCACCATCCCATGAAGATATCTGGAATAATGTAAGCAAATCCCCATGCCTTTGGAACTTTGTCACTAGATGGAGGTCAGCAGCAAGTTCAAGATGTGGCCCCTCTATCCCTGAGAAAATAACCCCCAGTACCTCTTCAGTAGGTGGCTGGGTATGTTCTGAAGCATGTAGCATGCACGGAAGCAGCAGGAAATACACATTCCAGCCTGTGTTAGAAAACTGGCTTCAGAAAGTCTGCAAGTTTGTATCAGGTTCTGACAGTTGATCAAAAACAAATTAATTAATTGTACCAAATAAAGAAGCAAATTTTTCATATAAAATGACAATGTGAATAAAATAAATAACTTTGCAGTATGACATATTCATTTCCAATTAAGTTCTTACCAATAATATATCAAATCTATGAAAATCAAGAGGTGATACAAAGATGAAATTAAAGACAATGCTGCATGAATTTCAACATCCTATGGAACAGTTTCATAGATTCTGACTGATCATCTGAATGGTGTTCAATGACACTCTGTTACTGGCTATGGATATTCAGGTATCATGTGTGGTTAGGCGCTGGTTCTTAATTTGTAGCCTTGGGTCTAGTATCAAGTGACTGAATTCATGTGGCACTGGATCAGGTTTGTGTCAAAAATCTTTAGTTGTCCCCCATTGATCACAGCTTCCCTGCAGCTTCATACTTGTCCATCATAGATCCCTGAGGTGTATTTAGCCCTGATCAGGCACCACATTATCACTTCCTGAGATGCTTCATCTAGCTGACACAGTGCTTGAATGGTCACTGAGTAATGATGATACATTTTCTTTGTAGTGAAATGGACATGAAAAGGAAGAGAATGAAGGAATATTCAAAGAAGTGCATTTAATTTACCATCTGTTATCTTGGATTAAATCCAGGGATAAAAGGATGAAAGTCATGCTATAAGAAAAACGTTGTTGCATAGCCTTATTATGTTCTTATCTTGATTCAATGCTGGGAAAATTAGTTACAGACATACAAAGAACTATCAGAAATTACTCCGTAGAAATGACTAAGACATGTGTGAAAAACACCTGACAGATAAAATACACAGAGAATTTTGCGAACCCTAGATGAAGTTATGAAAATTCCGAGCAGAAAAGAAAAATAAGTTCAGAAATGCTGCTCCACACATCAAATCGTCTCCAGCTGGGGTAATAGGCATTGTAATACCATCAAGAATGCTGTGTCAAAATACAGCCAAGATCATAATGGCTTGTGTAATTTATTGCTGTGTCCCTTTTCACGTGTTTGATCTTACTCCATTGTTCACAATGTCTGAATTACACATGCTCATTAGTACGTTTTGTATACTATTTCCTTTCCAATTACAGATGATGAAATTTTCTTTAGATATGAATATACCTCATACTAAAATTTTACATTATTTTTAAAAGTTAAAATGCTATAAATAAATTTTATGAGCTGTTTGTGTTAACATACTGAAACATAGTATTTTAAGGAAAATTTAAATCTTTCAAGTCTTAACCCAGAATCAGTCAAGACTTTTAAATTTTCTAATTAGCTCCTACTCTGGACTCAGGAGTTCTTGTACATATGGTATTATGATCCATTGACTTTTTAATTTTCCACTGCTCTCCTAAAATGGCACAGGGTGGTCCTAAATTAATTTTAGCATGTCTTTTACAATTTCATACTGGGGCATTCCTGCACTGAAGTTCGTAAAATTATTAAACTTTTCTTTCAGTCCTAACACATACTCAGTATGTTTTTCTGCTTCTTTTAATAATGTACTTCTACACCAGGCTCAAACATGTTAAATTTTTGGTTTTGTTCCTGTGCTGGACTCACTTGTCAAGTATACGCTGTCAAATGTCACCATTGCAGTGCTACACCAGACTTTTATCCATTCCAATTTAGATTTTTTGTTCTGGTCCTACACCAGATTATGTCCAAATATAGTTTAACATTTTCTTTAGTAATTTCACACATAATGATACCATGACACACTACCCAGTACCAATCTGAATGTAATTTTTTATTCTGGCCCTATACCAGACAAACTCCACGTTTAGTTCAACAACTTATTTAAGAGGTACAAACACAATTGTACCATATTTATTTTAAATAAATGTATCACGTGTGACCACATGTGATAAAAAATTGGACGTCAAAAGGCTAAAAAAACCAAAAGAACACACAAAAAACAAACAAACAAACAAACAAGGAGTGAAAGACACACACAAAAAGAAAACTGAAGGACAGACGTATAGAAGCCTCCAATTATGGCACACTTACAATAATAAGAATAATACACAGTAACAAAAAGAATTTCAATGTCTCTGCAGTTAAATCCAGTGTAAACAAATTTATGATAATTAACTGAATGGACCTTCATCAGAGAGTACTGTTGAAAAAATTCTCCTGCAAACACATTCTTGTCATACACTTCTTTCTTCCTACATCGGCTTTGTCGTTCTGTTAACTTCATATAAGCCTCTGTAACACAGACTAAAACACACAGACCATAACTGATCTTGGTACTTTTAGAGGAAGCAGATAAAATGTTCATAAGCTCCAATAACATCACTCACATATGGCACAATCAACTAGAAATTCCACTTGTTTCTTTTATATAACAAACAACTGATATTTCTATATTACTGAAGAGTAGGCAGTGCGAATATTGTAGCACTGAGATACCACTCATGTCTCACGAACACTCTGGCTGAGTTGACGTCAAGTACTGAGTAGTGCCTCAGCACATGTTGTCTGGAACCATAACAGGGTGACCACAAAAACCGTTGATCCCAAACTGTGACCCACAAGGAGCACAATTAAGAGTACACTGTAGAGACATTCATTAGCTATATAAGTTGGTTCTTCCATGTTATAAGTCATGGGTTCCTCTTCAAAACATACACAGCACTGGAACACTGATGAGGTCATCACTGCATCATGGTGTTCTTTAGAATTACATTAGATTACTATACTGCAGCACTGGAAAGAAACTAATCAGTTGAATCAAATCTGTATTCCCTTTCACACGAGGCAATGAATGGAATTCTTATAATGACAGTGCAAAATAAATATTGTAAGCTTTTAGTATGAAACAGTAGAGGCAGTGGACAAGATTGTTTTTCAATTCATAATTAGCTAATAACATATTTTGTAGGCATTTCTTTATAAAATGTATCCTATGAGTAATGCAGCATGTAAGCTTTGTGTAAACGTTTCTTGCTGGAATAATGTGTGTAATTAGCGAAATAGAATTTAGTTGTACTAATGTCTACATAATCACATAAAAATTTAAAACTTGTTAACCTCTTAGTGGCTGTCCTATAAAGTCTCTAATATATCGGTAGTTCAGTTTTACACTAAAGTGGATGACTATTAAAATTATTTACCACTGTACTACTTCATGTAATGCACACTGGAAGCTGCCAATCCCGGTTGTTGTGTGGTTTAAAGTACGTACAATATTAGGCCAAGAAAACTTTGGGGTTCTGAGTATAAATCTTTCCCATGTCATGAATGTTTTTTGTCTCACCATAGATGTCTGATGTCCACTGTTTACACCCCTATCATGACACAAATTCTCCTAAATTTGCTGCCATGGTTTAGTTAAAAAGCAGTAAAGCAGACAATATTCTTTTTATGAAAAGCAAACGAAACTTGACTTACCATTAGTATGAAAATGAATATGTATTAGAAACAATACTATGAGAACGACACTAACCACCTTTTGCTAACTTCTTACTTCCCCATGTATGTATGCCTTTCACTTCTCAGAGTCTGTATTTCTGAACTCCATTTATAGAAGGTTGTAGGTAGCAATGTGGAAGTTATAATTACATTTAAATGATCAATAAGATGAAAGCACAACATGTGTATTTGTTTATTACAACATCAGAACTTGGAGGAACTCTAAAGTGTTAAGTGGTCTGGGCGACTTCATGAAAATTTACAGTACGACTTGAGGATATCTTCTTATGGTTTTTTTTTTTTTGCTAGAAACTGGATGCAGGTTTCCTAGTCTTCAAGTGTTGCTGATCCAGCGTCTTTATGTATAAGTAATGCACTCGTGAGTAACGTTTTGTTTACCTGCAGAACTTTGTTGTCAAGAAAACTTCTAGTGCATTCAAAATCAAAAGAAACATACAGCTTAAAAAGTGCTTCATATACAAAACTATCTCTATCGTAGAAAAATACATTCATCTACTAAAAATTTCAGATACGTAGTTCCTAAACATTATTCAAATGTGCCCTACTTTGAGAAATAAGAATTTATACACTGCAATTAGGCATTAAAAATATTGGAAAAGTCAGTCTGCTCAAACGAGAATCATAGTCCACATACTACACTTTGGGGACTCCTGTTTCCATCTCAAGTTCAGCTGAACTTAGGCCTAATTCTGAAAGTCTCTGCCATGTCACACCATCCGCAGTGCAGTCAAGACCTGTAAAACCAGCTGAACTGTACATACGGTTTGGGAATACAGATTTGAACCTTCAACTAGCCACAAGCAACACTTCCATACCAGCTGCATTCAATTAACTGTTTCATTCCTTAATCTTGACTTCCTCCTGTCTTACAGTCACACAATGATCACTCAGCTTGTAAAGTTGGATTACAAAATGACATTGCCTTCGGAAATTTAGCTTTTACAAACATATTGCAACATTGTGTATAATATGATATTAAAATTCAAGTTTTTATATTTGTCTGCAGCACACCCTAGTGTAACTAAAAATAAATTACATAAATATACCTTGGGCAAAATAAGCTTGTTATTATGACTGAACACTAGAACTGAACAGTTCCCTAATTCCTTTCTTCCACTCTTCTATCTCTGTAATCACTATACAGTCAGCCTGCTCTTTGCCATGGTGCATTTAACATTGCTTATCAGTGTAGGGCCACACATTTCCATTTGATATGTCAACATCCTAGCGCTGCTCTGGAATGCACTGTGCCTTTCAATGCCTCTAGTACACCTTTGCCCACTAAGTAAGCTGGGTTCTGAATACATGCTTTTAAACAATGTTAGAGTAAATAGACTAGAGACAGAATACTGTAAATGTGGTAGTTGTGTACCCTTCTCTTTGCAAACAGCAACTTGCTGGTACAGTAAAGACTTCTATACAGGCATTGTCTTCGTAGCTTATTTTACTTTGATACTCCCTGCCCTGTACTTCAACTACTTCACACACAACATATATCATGATAAATTTATGTGGTTTGGATCAAGCTCATAAAATTTCCTCTCCAAATGCCTCTGTGATCACATTAGGTAAAACATTACAGAAGTTATCACAGATGATAAATTAAGAGCATATGGCTCTATGTAATGAGCTGCTTTAAATACAATAAGAAAAGTGGTGTTAACTGAACATGGAACTGTACACATGTAGCATGCGTTTGATGATGATGATGATGATGACACTGCATTTTCCATGTCAATAATGTAACTAGTTTTTTTTGTACACAATATACATTGGCAGTTTGCTATTCTGTGAGATAAACAGGAAGTAACAGAAACACCTGAGGAAAAACACTAAAATGTTTCGTATAAGTTCTCACTTTTTCACAGGGCTGAGTGATTGGACTGTGATCAACACAGTGTCTCACACCAGAAGACCACAGCATGGACAATATTACATCTGCATTCAGGTCTCATTTTTACAGTCAAAGACAGAATTCCAGCCAAGTGTGGTTTCAGGATGCAGTGAATCAATAAGCTGGCTGGTGAAAGTAACTTCATGCCTATGTTAATGACATCAGACAAGTATTACAGTACAGATCATAGATGCAAAATATTCTTGCAACTATTACTTAGGTGAGCTGCAGAATTTACATCTTTGACAGACTTCCATCTTAAATATAGTCTTAAAGAGTCAGTTCCAGAAAATGCAGAACCTGATTCACAAACACAATATTAAAAATACAATGTATGGTAAGGAGCATTTATGGGTATTTACTAACTGCACAGGTTCAGACTTGTATAAAAATGTGAAAATGTAAAGGAGAAACAATGACAAAATCTTTTGCTCTTGTAATGATAATAAACATTTTGCTTTATGTCCATTCTTGTACCCCTTCTTCATAAGTTTCTTATCCTTTATTTCTTTCACTATGCTTTGACATTCAAAATCTGATTCAGATATGTAATATGAGAGAAAAAAAAACTTTAATCAAAACACAAACCTTCACCTACGTAACACACTTATTTACAAAAGAATAGAATGGAAGTCTTCAAAGAAGCACCAATATAAATGTCAGTTAAATTTAAAAGTTGCAGAAGTTTACATTTGTGAGCACACGTATGTACAATTTTTTTTAAGAATAATGCCAGTTTTTTTATAACATGTACTTATTATAGAATAATTCCGAGAATTATTTGTATAAAAGAGTTCATGCACAAGAATATCATCATTAGTTTGTTAACAATTATTTATTATGTACTGCACTACTGTAACAACATAAGTGTGCAGTTCAGCTGGCTGAATGCTATACCATTTCTATACTAATATCCTTGTATTAAAATTTGGCCACCAGCCCCGCAGTATAGAGGGATTTAAAACCTGTCAATCACAGGCCATAATGATTAAATCAAAACTCCCACTGCTTTATACACACTTCAGAAAACCACCAGCTTCTAATTGTTCGTACCTGCAATTCCTGTATTTAGGGACTGTAGACTATTTCATCATTTACAGTTTCATATAAAGCTAAATTTCCTTCAAGGATCTGACAAGTACAGCAACATAAAGCATGGTCTGAGAAATCCTGTTGCTTCTCAGTATACCCTATACTACCCAACATGCCTGCACAGCCTTATAAACAAAAAGTCATAGTAAGAGAAAAAGATGATGAGGGGTGCTATGTTCTTGCTCTTGAAAGATGAAAGACTTTCACACCATGAGTGAGCTGAGCTACAATGTGGCCACCCTGATTCATGGTTTGAGCAGAATACGAACACTGCTATCATGATGCATAAAACAAGTAATATCAACAGCCATCCTTCATAAAAGCTAACTTTCAGTGCCATTTGGAGAACCAAGGTCTGGAGACTGTGGTTCATCCTGCCAACATAAAGCACAGAATGTTCATAAGAAACTAACACACAAGCCAGGTCATGAGCCTATGTCATAATTTCAGGGGTGTACTCCTGGCACAACAACAAATGAAAAATGTTTAGTGAACATTTGTCCAGTCTGCAACTGCTTTTAAGTCATGTAAACAACCCAAGATGTTTGGACATAAAAAAGATGTATTTAGATATTCCTTAATGCTTTCATTTTATACTGCTATAAATGAAGGCGTTGTTTTAAGCCCTTTTTGTGTTCCTGAAAAAGTGGGTGAAAAAAGCATTAATAAAAAATGATTTTTTCATTAAAAAAGAGGGGAAGGGGAATAAAGCAGCCATACAGCACTAAAATGAAAATGACAGGGTGTAAATTAGGACATGATGTAAATTGGTAAGGGGCATTGAAGCAAAAATGTTTAAAAGTAACAGCTGTAAAACAAGGCCTTACTGGACATGACATGGCTAAGAACTACATATTAAACCTCAAATGGACTAAAGTAGTGCATTTTAATTTTTTAAAATGACCTGTGTCAGTTCTCATACTCATTCTGATGTGGTGTAACACAGAACACACAGCCCTTTGAATTCATTGTTTCTTCATTATTACGCTATTTCTGTGCCCTCTGTGATATTAAAAAATGTCCAGAATTGTCATTTATGGTGGTAGGAAAATCCTCAATTATATTGTGAATACAAAATTTCAACATAAGTTTTCAGTATACTGAAAAGTGTGGTCTTTTGGGAGGACACCAAAATGGTTCTCAGAAAATAGCCTCCCTGGTATGCTGAAAGATTTTCCTCTGTGAGCTTCACTATAAATGTACTTGTGCCAAGATGGGGTATCTCCATATATCTCAAATCAAGTGACACAGTTTTTGAGTAGCAGGACCTAGGCCGAAAGATTGGTTTGTTTGAAGACACATGAACTCATCCAAATTGATATTGTGTGGAAATGCATGAAAACATGGATTATGAAGATAAATCTAATGCAGGTGCAATATCAATGTCCTGAATGCCATATTAATGACTATATATTCAATGCTGCAATTCACTGTTGACAGAAACACCACTTTGAACAATTACAGGCTGAAGAACAGCACAGTACTCTAGTGCTTTTGAAGTTAAAAATGTAATTTTTTGTCTTGCCATGTACTACAGTGTAAAATTGAAGCATTAAAACATAACCAAACCTAATGTATATTGTAATGTAAGGTATACTTGAGAAAGTACATGATGCTACAGGGACTGCAAACCAGGCAAACATTGTCTAATGGTTTTAATTTGTTGTGATCTCAAACTACAGCCATGAAATTATGATAAAACCTACTGACTCACCTGTACATATGCTTTGCCATTCGGGGCTTACATAATCAATTATGTCAAACTATTCAAGAAAATCTCACAAATAAGTTCATAATCATTATTGGCACTTCAGCCCACACTGAACATTGGCCCTCTGCAGAAATATTTATGACTATATTTTCAGTGTATTTGCTAAAAAGTCTTTGTATCCTGATCTGCAAAGTCTATACCAACCTCATTACCAGCAATGTTTTCTAAGTAAAAATATCTATCCTCTGACTTCTTCATAAATCAAGACAGAGATGAAGCCAACTCTACTGCTTACACAAAGTAATGGTGTGTCACATTACAGCAGCAAGCAGTATCACTAAGGTATTGTAACATACCCAGAACATACTGCCCTAACCATTACAAGTAAAGACACAAATGCTAAATTGTGATACTCGTATAAAATTTAAACAAATGAAGCGAATGTTTACTTCCGCCATGTGAATTCAGTTAAAGGAAAATTACGAAAATGCAGTAATTAGAGCTGGGAAAATGCAACTCATTAAAGTGTCATGCAACCCTTTAGTCTTGTAGTTCGCGTCGCCCCCTATAATTTGGGAGCTGTGTTAGCTTATAAGAATAACAATGAAGGAAAATATGACATTGTTAAGTGGCTAATAAATAAGAGATATAATTCTGCTTCCCTGGGCGTGGTAACTGTCAAGTAATATGAGTTTTCAAAATGTTTTGTAACTTGCATTCTCTCATGCAGAAAAGTCCTCTAACATATGAAAATTTACCTGCGATATGGTGCTGCTCCTGTTGCTGGTGACATCCAGATCCATGCCAAATGGTTTCATGGGCTTTAGACCATTTGAATAATCAACATTGTCACCTAGACTGTATGGGCTCGGGTACTCAAATGACGAATCACTGAAAAAGTAAGTAGGAAATGTTCAGAAAAAAATTCTACATATCTGCCTTGGTAATATTTTTCAGTTATGTTTTTATGTTGTTACAGTTGTCGAAACAATACACAGTGTGGACAAATGATTTTATTAAAATACATTTAATAAATCATAATCCACAACAGGTTTTCATTTTACATTTCTGTCTTCATGGCTATGACATTGAGTATTCTGATAGGAGATTACCAGAATTTGAATTGAATATATGCCCTCTCTTTCTGTTGGAAAATGTTTGTACAGTACACCATAAAACACATATATTACAGTCACATTTACAGCTCGGGATCCCCTCTACTATGGTCCTTACACAGTGCATATTTTTATACAGTAATATACAATTAAACCACACGACTACAAAAAACCTTGAAAAAACCTTATACACAAAGAGTAAGACTCAAGCCCGGCCAACTGATATTCAAACTTCCTCGTGGTGCTCAACTAATATTGCAAATCAGATGTTTATTTTAATAGTCTAATGATGGATCCAGCATTCTGGAGTTTTTAATGCAACTTGAATGGCTTCATCGCATTTTCCGCCCAGGTGAGGCATCAAGCAGTCATAACATGTATAACAGTCTTGTATCAAAAAACTTCTAGTTTGTGAGACTGTAATATTAATGAATAATCTGGATGAGTTTATTATGATATAGAAAACTCAGAGCTTATATAGCAAGGGTCAGCAACATTTTGGCGCTATATAGAGTGCACTCTTCTTGAACATTGCAGGTATTACCAGGTAAAGTAAAATTAAGTTCACCCTGGAACAGGGCATGAAGGCCCACAGGGGGAGCAGCTGTACAGCTCTACTCTTCCTTCAACCTCGGCGCTAGATGAGGGTGGGCGGTCAACGCCACATCCCGGCTGCTTTACCCCAGGGAAAGACCCTGTACCCATTAAGTTAAAGTTCTACACAGGGCATGCTCCTGTAAGGGGGCACCTGTACACTATGGGCCTGCTTGATGGGGATCCAATCTGCAGATTTTGCGGGATGGAGACCGAAACAGTGCAGCACATTATTTGCTGTTGCGAGGCGTTGGCTCATCAGCGCTATTATGTCTTTGGGAGGCTGACTGTCGAACCAAAAGACATAAGCACAGCCTCAATAAGGGACCTTTGCCTCTTCATATGAGGCGCAGGGCTATTGAGGCTGTGCTGAATGAAATATTAGGGCTGCACAATAAGCCTAAGGCTGCGGTGTATTCGGTGCATAAGCTGACGGGCCCGAAGAAGAAGAAGAAGGAGGAGGAGAATGAGGAGGAGGAGGAGGAGGAGGAGAAGTAGTAGTTAAAGTTCACCCTAGAACAGGCCACGAAGGCCCACAGGAGAGAATAGAGGTATAGCTCTACTCTTTCTTTAACATCGGCGCTAGATGGGGTGGGTGGTCAATGCCACGCCCCGGCTGCTTTACCCCCATGGCGAGACTTGGTACCCATTGTGTAGGAGGCTGGGTAGGCCCTAGGGCTGTTCTGGACAGGTGTGGAAAAACTCACCCCCACCAGGACCATGAATAAATATCAGCAACTGCACATTCTGCAATGTTTGACAGTTTGAAGGCAGACACCTTCAAAATGAATTTCTTCTCTGGGCACACATTCTCAACTACAGACAGCAAAGAAGATTCACAAATTCAGAGTTTGTAAAGGTTCTTCCTTCCTTTGCAAACTTTTCTTCAACACATTACCAACATGAACAGCTCATTCATTAAAACTTCTTTATTACTTAAAGACACTGTTGTAAAATCACAAAATCAGTCAAATGACTGGTTTTATTTTACCTATTCCTTAATGCCCTTTCCCATAATGACACATGATATTACATTATTTCATTACAGAAATGCGCCTCAGATGAAAGAAACCACTTTACTTGCACTTTAAGTGGTGAAGTATTTGCTGCTAAAGCCATCATTAAAAATTCTCCATTTGTCACCCACTTTCTACTTCTTTAATGCCATGCTTCAAATACTTGTTACAACACAAATATACGTACACAACATTCATGACCCAGTTACATTTATGCAGAAAATACCATTGAATGAAGGCCTGCTATCATTTGTATATATATATAGTTTCTGGAATATTTTGAAGTTTTCAGGAAGAATGTGGTATTAACATTTTCCTGGAGCTAGTTTTCAGTGTGTAATACATCCCACTTAAGACTACAAAATCTTATTTATTTTTGTATTTTTAATTTTTCCCTTCTAGTGGTTCATGAATCAGAATTTCTCAGCTAATGGGAGGCATCCATAGGGTGCACAAACTGAAAACAAGGGCCATGTATGGCCTGTAGGTGGCCAAACCCTATTACACAGGACCATAAATTAGTGGTATAACTGAGACCACACCTGCCATGATTCATCTCAGAACTTTTCTGAAGAAAATTTACCATGTTAAAAAATTCACAGCACAGTGAGCATCAAATTTATTTAATGATAATCAAATTAGAAAGGCAAAAATGTTCATTGTATTGATGACATACTAAAAAAAAACCATTAACGAGATATATATAATTTTACAGTCTAACACATTCTTTATTATGTAAATACAATTAAAAGATTATTAAGAAATTTTAACAGTAACATGTTTCAGTTTTTTACATAAAGCCATCTTCAGGCTGTGACCCAAAAAAGGTTTTTTATACCATTGACAACACTCAAGAAAATACAAGATCTCATATACATGGTTATTATAATGTATTAGGATGTAAATATAAAACGTGAATTCAATTAGAAAATAACATAGGTAATAAGGATAAAAAAGGTAATAAAGATATAGGTACTTAAAATATGATATGTAGGAAATATATATATAGTAATCTCGCAGAAAACTGTATGTTGTGGTAGTAATGAAGATCTACTTCCTCCACTTTATGGGAGGTTGTTTTATCATGTGGTTTCTCCTCTTTGGTCTATAAGGGTACCTTTGTTGTATTGTGCAGAGATGTAGTAATATTTCTCGAATGGGGTTGCTAGACAAAACTACGTTGAATCTGCAACTATATAGGAAAGTATATTTACTTTATGGTGGTGTATATGTTGTTAAGATGTTTATGTGTTATGTGAGTATTTGCATTACTTACATTTTGGAGCGTACACGGTGAATGTGTTTTCTCTCGTGTCTTGTCTTGGGTATATTTTACATTTTTCATGTTGAATATATACGATTTTATAGTGAAGTTGTTATGCATGTTTTGTTTTTGCACTAAACACTTTTTAATTTCTATAGTAAAACCAACTAGATGCACCAATACATCAAATTTATTTTATTTTGGAATGATTCACTCTACATGTTTTGGACAGACTTTCCATCCATCATCAGGAGTTCAAGACTGTACATATAGCAACAGGCATTTGTCAAACAGATATTGCTGTCTGCTTGCTAGCAAGACTAGACTAACACAACGGGCATGACTCACGTCAAAATTGGTGCATCTAGTTGATTTTACGATAGAAATAATATTACGATGCATGTCCCTATGAATGTCAAACTTCTTAATTGTCTTTTAATTGTATTTACATAAAAAAGGTTGTGTCAGACTGTAAAATTATATAGAGTCTATTAATTATTGAACACAATGGTGATGCCTCACCTGATAATCTGAAAAACCATGAATGCCCCACAACAGTGATGACATTGTGTACACTCTTAATGCAACTGATAGTAAATTATTACTATTACATTCTGTATGTTATTATTATCTTTATTTCCATCAGTAGTAATAATAAGTTGTAGCAGCGGGATCTTATTCTTTGAAGTAATGCAATATTTCATGGTATCTGATTTGCCAAAACACATACATCTTGTGTGTTAAAAATTACCTGTATTGTGTGATTACACCAGTATGTGAATCACATGTACAAGGGTGGTTACAACACACTCCAAGCAGAATGCTTCTTGAGATGCTCATACCTACTTAGATATTTCAAATTTCTCTGCTTTTCATGAAACCCAAAGGCCTATTACCATGTTCACAACAGCCCACCAAAGGTCCACATCATGAACCAGATGTATACAGCACAGAACACCACACAAATCTTCTTCTTTGATACTCATTTTACTATTTACCTTCCATTTGGTCCCAGATATTCCAAGCGATGTTTCCGCTTTGAAGCTTATTTGCTGTCAATATGACTACAAAGTAAATTGTTTCATTTGTGCAGGATGAAAAGCTGGCAAGTGACATTTTCGTGTTATTGTTGAAATAGATAAATATTGACACATAATTAACAGCACACATATCACATGTCTTAATATGTGCTACCATTCAAGTCTCTGTACCCACCTCATGTACGAATGTCGGTCACCTGTGGAGTTCACATCAAGGTGGGATATGTCGGACTGCCCATTAGTGGTCACGGTGCTGATATGTGAACACTGCAGTGCTGATGGAGCTGCAAGTGGGGAGGATGCTGCAAACTGCTGCCTTGCACCCTGCCCAGCGAGCTCATGGCATTCACATTTACACTCCTCAGGATTCACATAACTATATACAGTCTTTTCTGTTGCCACTGGTTTGGAAGAATCTGGTGGCAGATCCAGGGTACCCCGTGAAGGGATGGTTTGGATCCGTTTTGGAGGTTTCCGCTTTTCTGGTATCTCTTCAAAATTTATCCATGCTGTGGGCTTTGGAGGTGGTGTGTGGGGTGGTGGTGGTGTTGGTTGGGCACGAGGTGGGAGTGGTGGTGGGGGTGGAGATGGTGATGTCATACTTCTTTCTGAGGATTGTGATAGAGATGGTTTGCGATACTCACGTGGACTCTGCAGACCTGCAGCAAGACAGATATTCCATGCTTTTGGAAACTTAAATCTGGTAATTCCACTTCCACTTTGTTTGATGTTTGGATGGGAAGAATTAGATTTCAATTGTGTGTAAACTGTAAAATGTAGATCAGCTATTACGATACTCAGGATATGCTGATAGAGGTATTTTCACGTTTCTGTTCAGTCCCTCTAGGCATATACTATGATAGTACCGTAGCACATATCATAAATGCTTCCTTCCTTATCCTTACCTATGGTACACTCAATGTTATATAATCTATGTAGGTGAGAAGATACTGTTTAAATAAATTAAAGGATATAATGTAAAAACAATATAGACATTATGCTCTCTACTATTACCAGAAACACAACTTCAATATGAACAACATTATATCAACATCTAGAGCTATATTGTAAATTCTAGCTTATCACAGTAGCTCTGTGATTTCTTACATGCTAAGAGCATACATATTTGTGTACATTTAGCACCATTATCCATCGCCATATTCACTGCCAAAGCCCCTATTTTGGAAATTAGACCACGTGCTTAGACCCTTTTCGTGCAAACCAAATATGCCTCAAAAGTCCTGAGCAGTAATTGCAATGACTGACAAAGCTGAGAACTGTGCAAAGTAACTCTCTAAAAACAAATGAATATTGATATACTGATCATTATACTTTATGTTTTATTTTTTAGAGCTGTTTTCTGTCAGCTTTTAACTTCTCCACAGGATTTATGTTTACTATGGTGCAGATGTCTGCAAAAGATTGAATTGTAATTCAACAGATATTTAATATAAGAATACCTTGTTCAGCAAACTCAAACCAGGTTTTCGTAACACGACGTGGACTCTTAGCTCGCCCGCCAATGGAATCCTCACGTGGCAGACAGATCCGCATCTTCTCAACAGCCTGTTCACGAATATCCTCAGTTTGCACGTAGTCCTCTAACAGGGACGGATTTATGGGTGTGGTGCTTCGTGGGCGCTCAATGGGGCAAGTCTTCACTTCAGCTATGCGCTGTTTGATGGGAACCATAGGCACAGCCACAGAACGCTCTTGTGGCAGTGTGGTAGGTACGTAAGGTAACTCATCTTCAAATGAGTCCTGCTGTACCACCAGACCCTTCCGCTCATGGTCCTCCTCTTCAGGCTCTATTTCTGGTTGCAGCTGTTTTTTTTTCTTCTTGGTGCGTAGGTATTCCATCTCAGAGTCTCTCTCAGACTCAGAAGAGTGATGGTCTATTATGCTGGAAGATTCTGGTACTTCTGCTAGTGGTGTCACTTTGGAATCATCTTCTGAAGGCATAGATTGGTTTTGTGAGTTGCCTACAGTTAGTGAGCTAGTGCCATCATGGCCTAGCATTGGAAGCATCACCGATTCAGAAGGCAGCAAACTTTTATTGTGGGAGGGATAATCTTCTTTGGTTAGGCCTTTACTGACATGATCTAATCTATCCACATGATCAATTTCACCAACACGATCTTCTTGACTTGCAAGATCAGCTCTAGCCTTGCAGTCATCATGACTGATTACAACTTCTGAAACACGACTATCTTGAGAGACAAGGTCGACTCTAGACACAGGATCCTCTTGATTGGAAAGATCTTTCAGAGCAACATGAACACTCTTGGCTGCATGATCGTCGTAAACCACACGATCTTCTCGCGCTGAACTATCATCCCAAACCAGATGATCATCTGTAGTGACACGAACAAGATGTTCTTGTGACACATTGGGCTGCTGTCTCTCTCCTGCACGGATCATGCCGTAATCCGAGGGTTCATAGTTGGCATCTGAGTTGAATGTAAACTCAACATTGCCAATTGGTTCTATGACAGATAACTTCTGATCAGGTGAGGTGATATCCACAGGAGACACTGTATCTCCTTCAGATGTTTTGGTCCACTTCTTACGATCACGTTTCTTGAATATGGAAGAGAAGACACTTTTATTCTTGTTGTCCTTCTTTCCTTTGGTGTCAGGGGGTACCCCTGTCATGCTGGGTGTGACACGCTCACGGCTCTTACTTCGGGATCGGCTCCTCTCTCGTAGACCCTCGCTAGCCTCTTTTAGTATTGTAGACAGGCCACTTGCCTTCCGCTTACTTTGCACCGTGGTGGGTGACTCAGGACTTAGAACGCCAGCTTCATTGCGCTTGAACAGGTTCGTAAATGAACTTTTCCGGGATGTGGATGATGGAGAAGGGGTCCGTGATCCACTGTTTTCAGTCTTTTTTAGGGCGACATGGCGTGACAACTTTGGGGATGCAGAAGGAGTCACTTCAGCAGGCTGATGCTGCTGTTGTTGTACTAGTTGCGAGAAAGTGATTGGCTTCTTGCCCTGCTCTGACAGGTTTAAGGTCACTGGCTTTTGTTTTGTGTGAGGGCCCCATTCATCACGATCCCTTAGTTGCCTCTCATTTCTGAATGCTGTGCGAGGTGGCTCCTTTTCCCTCCGGGTTCTGTCTTGGGTTGCTGTCTTCTTCTGTATGTCATCCAGGTGTGGCCTTTCTTTGTCTCGTACGAGACTCTCTTCGGGTTCAGATTTGTTCAGTACACACTGCACTTTTAGCTTCTCTTTGGCCTCAGTCCCATTCTTCTTCTGCACACTTTCCTCTACTGTCATGTCCCCAACAATGGCTATGGTGGGGTCCACTTGTCTGGACAGCAGTGTCTTTTCAAGAGTCTCTGTCTCATGCTTATTGGGTGGTGAATCTATGTCCATGCTTTGCGTGGGGATGGGCTTACTGCCACAGAAAGAGGTCTCCAGCAGCATCTTGTGGGGGGAAGGAGAACGGCCACTGGAAGCGACAGAGTGACCGGACATCACGGAGAGGTGTGACATTCCAGAGATGTGGGAAGCACCTGAACCACCTGAGCCAATGGAGGACAGACGACTGGTACGACCACTGATGGAGAGCAGAGCTACGTCACTGCATGCTGAGTCTTTGCGCTCCTTCTCACTCTGCGCCTCCAATTCATATTTGAAAACTGATACCTGCTGCTGCTGCTGTTGCTGTTGCTGTTGCTGCTGTCTTATAAAATGACGCTCCCGTCGTTGACGTGCCTCACGTTCTGTCACAGTGCCTGGTTCCTCATGGAAGTCCAGCTCCTCAGTGCTCGAACGTAGGTCCGCTGCGCCCTCCTCTTTGAAACCCAGTCCAAGCTTGGCACCTGATCCGTCACCAGCACCTGCAGGAAGCGAAGGTACATTTCCTTAAGAAGTTCTACATGCTTGTCGTAAGACCATCTGACAGCAATTATTCAAATGTGATAAAGATCTAATTTTGTTCATTTACAAGGTTGCACAAAGTTGTGTTCTTGTACAAAAACATAATCTTGAAGATGGTCGGATTACTCGTTGAAACATGTTGGTGAAGATATTATAAATCAAAATACATCATAAAATTAAAGCGCATTTGTCGGTCGTTGATACATTTTATATATCTAATTAATGCATGGAATTTGGAAAATATTAAAGGATATGGGCGAACGCAAGCTTCCGCCGCGAAGTAGATAACTGCGCTCTTCTAAAATGTACATTTTCATTAATAATTGTCCAGCGAGATGCAACACAAAGCAGTCTATTTATTATTCTGCAAGTTCGCTCTACATGTTTCGGGTGTCAACCACATCCATCATCAGGAGTACGCAAAACTGTAACTACAGCCTCCGGTACTGGTCATATTTTTTGTGCAGCTACCTCCCTGCAACGTGGCCAAGCTTGACCACGCTGGAGGGAGGT